>Ga0181517_10000058_pt1 | contig 144057 bp, 104 predicted proteins | sample PEATcosm2014_Bin_31_FD_119748 | JGI IMG/M metagenome (GOLD analysis project Ga0181517, IMG submission 119748) | Peatland microbial communities from MTU Mesocosm Facility, Houghton, MI, USA - PEATcosm2014_Bin01_30_metaG | ecosystem: Environmental > Terrestrial > Soil > Wetlands > Peat | place...
GCCTCGGAGTGGTTTAGTAGCGAAAACGCAGAACAGTGAAAACAAACACAACTAATCTAGCAGAGCCTGAAAACCTAACTTAATTTCTGCGTTTTCCTGTCCAAAGGACGGGGTCCACCACAAACCCAAGATGAGCCGGCACTTCGTAGGAATGTTCCACCCTGACGAGCAGCACCACCGCAGGCCCTCCCTTTAATTCTCTTACGGTGTGAAAGCTAACGCGCTCAGGAGCCTCTGTCGGCCAGGGCTCCTCAGCATTTGCACCAAACAAATTAATTCCCGTGACATCTGCCAACCTCGCTAATTCATCCATGTCAGTTGCCTTGGCAAATTCAGGCATGATCTGCGCGAGCGCTTCCCGGCGCTCCTCCATACGAGTCAGGACGCAGCCCATTTGCGACAAGAACTTTTGAAAGCGATTCGATCATAAGCAATATGCCCCGTTACGCTGCCCAACGATGCTGCTCAGTGGCGCGCCGGCCCTGGCAGCCAAATGCAAACAGACGCGCAGTCGGCGCGTCCACTGAAGCAGCCATGTTGGGCATCATGTCTCAATAATTGGGCCGTCATCACACAACCAGATAACGTCCAGAGGCTTCAATTCGTAGTTCGGTTTGTCGGAGGGCTCAACTTTGATATATGTGGGTCGGGTGAACAGCCCCATCTTCGTGCTATCATCGGGTCGCATCACGCGGACCAGAACGGTCTTTCCTCTGAGCGGGGTCCCATCGATGATCTCCCGAAGCGTAACGCCCCTGTGGAAACGGACGATGCTCGCCCACGTCGGCGGCAGTATACGACCGACAAAAAGACGCTCATCCTGGGGAGTTGTGTTTGTGGCGCACTGCTGCTCAATCCATTTGCGGCAGCCAAAATATTTAAGGCCGGCAGCCTGAACTGCTGTGCAAACAAGCAAAACAGAAATTGCGATGAGGGCTCTCATAATGCCCAACTGTGATTATGCTTTCGCCGGTTAGTATATTGAAACTGCCTTTTCCATTCCAAAGCCGACTTTAAGCCGTTGCTGCTCAGGCGCAAGCATGAAATTAAGGGACAAATCGATCCGATAAAGCGCACTCCCCTCTTGACACGAAACCCATAGAGGTATATCTTGTGAATGTCAGTATGGATACCCATACAAAATGGACCGGAACGCGGCGCAAAACACGCCGGCCAGTTAGCGTGCGTGAACGAGCCCGTCCCCTGGAGCGCGGCGCACAGCCCTTCCCCCCCTTACGTTTCACGCCTTGTCGCGCCGGAGTCCGACGAAGGCGGGTCAACGTTTCCGGTCACGCATCACGCACTTGCCGCGCCGAAGCCCGGCGAAGGCGGGTCACGCATCAATCCATCGTCACCGCAAAATTGCGCATTTTCTCTACATTTTCCCCTTCACATTTAAAAAACACACACCGCCGACCGTTGCCGCCCAACGACTTGCGCAAAATGCCCGAGAAAACTGTGCAATTCCTGGTTGACTTTGCTTGCCGCGCAGGAGCATCCGCGCGAAGGCGGGCTCTCCCTCCTGGCGGCGTCCCGGAAATCCCATTGCCTTACAACCACTTGAACATAACACCCCCCATCACGTCTCCCGCACCACGTTCTAACGTTTTAACGTTTCCGGTCACGTTTCACGCCATTGTCACCCCAAAATTGCACCATTCCTGCACCATTCCTGCACCGATTTTCGAAAATGCATTTCACTACCCCCCTGCGCCCCAGCCACTTACAAAATCGCACCCCAAAAATGGTGCAATTTCCGATTGACATTGCCTGCCGAGCCGAAGCCTTCGCGAAGGCGGGCCATCCCTCCCCTCTTCCCAAATCCTCGCCTGACGAGCGCGCGTTCGAAGGAAAAAGCGTAAATCCTGGGACTCGAAAAAACCGTGCCACTATAGAAAATGGGTGAAACCGCTGAATACGCCGAATACGCGGAAAGATTCAGTTTTCCGCGTGTTCCCCGTATTCCGCGGTTTAAAAAGAATCACGTAGGCGTGGTTTTGGGCCTCTTGCCAACCTCTCGCCAACCTGTGCCAACCTGCGGACGGCATAAACGGCAAAATATTTCTTCCTTGCCAACCAATAATCCCCACCTCGAAACCATGAACGAGACGAGCGGAAATACTCCGAGCCTGCGCCTCAGCTCAGGGTCCAGGCCCCATCGGCTATCGGCTATCGGCTATCGGCTATCGGCTATCGGCTATCGGCTATTGGCTATCGGCTATCGGCTATCGGCTATTGGCTATCGGCTATCGGCTATCGGCTATCGGCTATCGACTATCGGCTATCGGCTATCGACTATCGGCTATCGACTATCGGCTATCGACTATCGGCTATCGGCTATTGGCTATCGGCTATTGGCTATTTTTAACTAAACCTCCATCAGCATCCTTGCCGGATTCTCCAATGCCTCCTTGATTCGTTTCAGCCAGGAAACGGCTTCCCGTCCGTCCACGATGCGATGGTCATAGGTCAGGGCCACATACATCATCGGGCGGATAACGACAGCGCCCTCCCGGGCGACCGGGCGCTCCTGGATGGCATGCAGGCCCAGGACGCCGCTTTGCGGCGGATTGACGATGGGCGTCGACAGCAGCGATCCATAGACGCCGCCGTTGCTGATCGTGAAGGTGCCGCCCTGGAGTTCTTCGAGCTTGAGCTTGTTCTCCGCCGCTCGCCGGCCGAAGTCGCCGATCGCGGTTTCGATTTCCGCAAAGCTCATCCGCTCGGCGTTGCGCAGGACCGGAACAACCAGGCCCTTGCCGCTGCCGACAGCGATGCCGATGTCATAATAGTTGTGATAGACAATATTGGCGGCCCGCACCTCGGCGTTGAGCGCGGGGAACTGCTTGAGCGCATCGATGCTCGCCTTCACAAAGAAGGACATGAAGCCAAGCTTCACCTTGTATTTCTGCTGGAAAGCCTCGCCGTATTGCTTGCGCAATCCCATGACGCTCGACATGTCGATTTCGTTGAAGGTAGTCAGCAGCGCGGCGGTGTGCTGGGCTTCAACCAGGCGCTCGGCCAGCGTGCGGCGCAACCGGCTCATCGGGACCACTTCATCCTCGCGGCCGCCGGCGCCTGCCGCCGCCTGGGCGCCCATCGAAGCTGGCAACACCGGCGCCTGGGTTCGCAGCTCAGGAGCCGGTGGCGGCGATGCCGGCGGCTGGGGCTCGCGCAGGACATCTTCTTTGAGCAGACGCCCGCCCGGCCCGGTCGGCACAACCGACTCGGACCCGATCCCGCGTTCGGCCAGCGCGCGCTGGGCGGCGGGCATGACGCGCGGCGGCGAAGCCGGCCGGGGGGAAGGACTTGCCGCCGCCGGCTTGAGGTCTCCAGCCTTTGCGGGCTCTGCCGCTTTGGACGGTGTCAGGGCGGCAGCCGCGGATGGAGCGCTGGTTTCGATCACGGCGATGACCTCGCCGATTCGCGCGGTGTCGCCTTTGCGCTTGAGAATCGCAGCCAGCGCGCCGGACTCGGGCGCCGGCAGTTCGACCGTAGCCTTGTCGCTTTCCAACGCCACCAGCGGTTCGTCTTTCCGGATGGCCTCGCCGGGCTGCTTGAGCCAGTCGCCAACTTCCACCTCGACAATCGATTCTCCCAGGGCAGGCACCTTCAGTTCAATACGCATACGTTTATGGCTTCACATCGGCTTCTGAGACCTCGCAACCCGGCTCCGCGAAGGCGCGGCTCACAATCTCCGCTTGTTCGAACTTATGGCGTCGCGACGACCCGCCGGCGGGCGAGGCGGACCTTGCACGGGTAATACCTTCAAACGGATGCCGGCCAAACAGGTTCCCGCCAAATTGAATGCGCAAGAACGTCCATGCGCCCATATTGGCCGGCTCTTCCTGAACCCAGAACACCGGCGTGCCCGCGCGATAACGGGCCAGGTTGGATTCCAAAAGGTCGCGCCGCAACGGGTAGAGCTGCTCCAGGCGCAGGATGGCGACGTCATCGCGTTTGGCCTGCTCGCGATGCTCTTCGAGTTCGTAATAGACCTTGCCGGAGCAGAGCAGAATCCGGCGGACTTGCTCCGGCGTTCTGGCGCCGCTGTCCGGGATGATGCGCTGAAACGCGCCGGCGGCAAGGTCGGCCAACGGGGAGACAACCTTGGGATGGCGAAGGAGGCTCTTCGGCGTGATGACCACCAGCGGCTTGCGCCAGGAACGCAGCACCTGGCGCCGCAGGCAATGAAAGAACTGGGCCGGCGTCGTGGGATAAACCACCTGGAGATTGTCTTCGGCGGCCGAAAGGAGAAACCGCTCGAGTCGGGCGCTGGAATGCTCCGGGCCTTGGCCCTCGAACCCGTGCGGCAGCAACAGCACCAGCCCGCTGAAGCGCTGCCATTTCTCTTCCGCGCTCGCGATGAACTGGTCCACGATCGGCTGGGCGACGTTCCAGAAATCTCCGAATTGCGCCTCCCACACAACCAGGCCCTCGGGATAATCGAGGCTGAACCCGTATTCGAATCCCAGCACGCCGACCTCCGAAAGCGGACTGTTGAAGATCTCGACCGGCGCCTGGCCCGGCTCGAGGTGCTGGAGCGGCATGTAGGTTTGGCCGCTCTGGTAATCGTGCAGGACCGCGTGGCGATGGCTGAACGTGCCGCGTTCGCTATCCTGCCCGCTCAAGCGCACGCGCCGTCCCTCGCAGGCCAGGCTCGCGAAAGCGAGCGACTCCGCCGCCGACCAGTCCAGCGGTTCCTCCCCCCGCGCCATGCGCTCCCGCCCCTGGAGAAAGCGCTTGAGCTTGGGATGGAAGTGGAAATCCGCGGGCAGCCGAGTCTGAGCCTCCAGCCAGGCGGACAGCCGCCCGGCGTCAATCCCTGTCTTGACACCCTCAGCCTCAGGTTCCGGACCGCCTTTGAAACCCGCCCACACGCCCCGGAACTGGTCGGGCGCCGCGGCCTTGCCGGATTGAGACGCGGACAATTCGGTCTCCAGCGCCTCGCGCCGATTGGTGGCGATGGCATCGGCTTCCTTGCGAGTCACGCCGCCCAGCGCGAGCAGATGCTCGAGATAGCCTTCGCGGACCGATTGGCGTTTGGCGATGGCCTGGTAGAGCAGCGGCTGGGTGAACGAAGGCTCGTCGCCCTCATTGTGACCCAGGCGGCGATAGCCGTACATATTGATGACCACGTCGCGCTTGAACTCGCGCCGGAAATCCATGCTCAACCGCACCACCTGCGCGACCGCCTCGGGGTCTTCGCCGTTGACGTGAAAAATCGGGATCTGAAGCATCTTCGCGATGTCGGTGGCATAAGGGCTCGAGCGCGCCTCGCCCGGGCTGGTGGTGAAACCGATCTGGTTGTTGACCACCACGTGAAGCGTGCCTCCGACGGTGTACCCCGGCAATTGGCTCAGGTTCAACGTCTCCTGGACTACCCCCTCGCCGGCAAACGACGCGTCGCCGTGGATCAACAGCGTCATGCCCTGCGTCCGATCCGCATCGCCGATGCGGTCCTGCTTGGCCCGGATGCGGCCCAGCGCCACCGGATTAACAAACTCCAGGTGGCTGGGGTTGAAGCAGAGCGAGATGTGGATCTTCCGGCCCTGGACGGTTACCCAGTCGGTGCTGTGGCCAAGATGATACTTCACATCGCCCCGGCCGGTGGTGGCTTTCCAGTCCGTGTCGGCGTATTCGCGGAAGATCTGGCGCGCGCTTTTACCCATGATGTTGGCCAGCACGTTGAGCCGGCCGCGGTGGGCCATGCCGAAAACGATCTCCCTGATTCCCTGTTCCCCGGCCTTCTCAATCGCCAGGTCCAGCAGTGGGATAAGGCTCTCCGATCCGTCCAGCGAGAAGGTCTTCGCGCCCACGAACTTCTTCCGGATGAATTCCTCGAAGGTGACGGCGTCCGTCAGGCGCGTCAGAATGCGGATCTGTTCCTCCCGGGTGAGATGGAGATGGTTTTGGGTGGACTCCATCCGCCGTTGCAGCCACCGGCGCACGCTCAGGTCGTCGATGTGCATGTACTGCACGCCTATCGAGCGGCAATAGGTGTTGCGCAGCCGTTCGAGCAGCTTGCCCAAGGTCGGCGTGCCCTCGTACTGGAAGGTCTCGCTATAGACCGGCAGGTCCATGTCCGCCTCGGTAAAGCCGAAGAACTCCGGCTTGAGCTCCGGCGGTATCCGCTGGGGCAAGCCGAGCGGATCGACCTGCGCAATGCGATGCCCGCGCACGCGGTAAAGCCGGATAAGCAGGTAGATGCGGTCTTGCAGCGCCGCAATCTCGGGGTCGGCCAGCCTGCCGGCCGCCCGCGATCGCGCTGTCGCAGCGGGATTGAAAACACTGGCGGGCCGGAAGGAAGGCCCGAAATGCGGCGCCGGAAAGCGCAATTCCCCGTTGGCCATCTGGCCAAAGTACCGCTGCCAATCCGCCGACACCGAGCCGGCATCGCGCAGATAATCCTCGTACAGCCCCTCGATATAGGCAAGGTTGACCGTGCCAGGCACAGCGTCGGGTGGTACGTCGCTAAAAACGGGCATATTTAGGTCCTGAAATCACGGTATGCTCGGAACCGGGGATGTCAAATGGACGTGAAACGTGAAACGTGATGCGTGAAACGTAGGTCCACCACCACTTTCCCAGATTGACACGCATCGTCCCGGAAAGAGCGTCGCGGGGGCTTTCAACCTCCGCGAACGCAAGAATCGGTTGGGGCGCTCAGTCCTCCATATTCTGGCTTCGTAGGAGAGGATTGCCAAATGGTGATTCCCTGGAGTTCCTCCTCATACAATCGATCCACCTCCCGCCTTCGCCGGTTTTGGAGTTGCGTTGCCCGGGTAAGGAGAAGGATCGCCGCCCCGGTCAACGTTCCTCCCGAGATGAGAAGGAGTATCCGGAACTGGCCGGCATTTCTGATGTGCAGCTGGCGAACGACGCTAATCATCGCTCGACTTAGTTTCGCTTCTTCGGCCGGCGTAAACTCCGAGGTTGGGTGAGCCTCACGCGGGGTGGAGAAAAACACTCCCCCCATCAGCACCGGAAATCCGTGGAAAAAAAGCCAGAGACCAATGGCCAGCATCCAGATCCCCTGTGTCACAGCGGCTCGTTTGGGCCTTGGCTGAGACAGCTCAACGATCGGCACCTCCACCCTGCCGAATTGGCGCAGACACTCCATTTCCGACAAAAAGGCGTGCTTCTGGTCGCGCCCGTCGAGAACTATCGACCAGAACCGAGTGCTCGCATTTCGCCCAATCTCGATCGTAAGGGTAACGAACCCCGCTTGGCCTGGAACTGGCTCAATCAAACAGCGCCTCACATGTTTCCATCGTAATGCGCTGATTGAGGAGGGGCTCAGCCTTATGCGCTTTTCCTCCAGACAAAGCCTTCTCTTCGCCCGTTCTCCTTTGGGAAGAAGCGCCCCCAACAAAAGAGCGAACAATACCCCTACACCGATGGCCACCGGCACGGCCAGAAAAGGAAGGACTATCGCGAGAAGCAACCGCAGGAGTCCTTCCAAAGAGAAGAGCTTGTCCTCAAGCCAAAGATGAAAGGAAGCCAATTCGAGCAGCAGTGCCAACCCCGCGACCACAATCGGATAAACAGGCTTTACCCCCTGCCAGCAAAGACGCCAACCTAATTTCTCGGCGCTTTTAGTTTCCGGTCTTGGCTCTGCCGATTGTTCGAGCACCAGCATTTGTGCGAGCGGCTCGCGCTAAAGCGCGAAACACGGGGACTAGCCCGCCGTTTTCCTGGCTTGTGGCTGTGCCGCAGGCTGGTCTGAGGCGGGCTTGGGTTTAACCTGTAGAGTCGAGACGACCTCGGAGACGCCGTCGGTTTCCATCGCCAGCAGCATCGCTTTACTGATGGCGTCGGTTGAAGGAACCGTGCCCGAGAGGGTGACAATCCCGGCGGTCGTATTGACGGAAATGCTCAGGGCGGAAAGGTCGGACGTGGTCAGCAGTTTGGTCTTGATGGCGCCGGTGATACGGGCGTCGGCGGTTGCGTCGGCGATCGCCTTGCTGGCTTCCTGGGCTTTGCGGCGAATGACCTGGCCGGTGCGAGCCAGCTCGTCTTTGATGTCATTGGTGCGCAAATCGAAAACGCGCAGTTTATCCTGGACCGTGTCTCGGGCCGATTTGGCGGCATCTTCAATCTGGTTGCCTGCCGATTGCACGCGGGCTCGGTTCTGGCTGTTAGAATAATACCAAACCGCCGCGGCCCCGATGGCCGCGCCCACAACCAGCGCAAGGATAAGTCGCATACGTCCTCACTCAGGGTATCCCGCAACGCCCGACCGTCAAGCCCAAGCCCTGACAAACTGATAACCTGACAACCATCCCCCCGCCCGAGATGTTTCTCGCTGGCTATTTCGGCAGTCTCGTGGCGTAATAGTCTGGCAAACAAATGCTGCCGATGCCGAAAATGCTGCTGGCTCTGGGTGCATTGGGCTGCGCCGCCCTTTTTTCGGGCTGCGCCGCTTACCAGGTGCCCACCACCGCCTACGCTCCCCAGCCCGATAATCCCTATTACCAGGCCCGGGAAAAGGCGGTCGAAAGCCCGATCTACAACTACGTGCCCAGGAAACGCGAGCAATTGCGCCCCCTGGACTGGCGCTGGGTGACCTGGTGCCTGGCAGGCAACGAGGAGGATGGCATCTTTGGCGAATATTCCGGCAAAACGCCGTACTCCACCAACATCAACTTCCGCACCTATTGCTCCTGGTCGATCTTCCGGAACCCGCTGCACAATTGGGATTTCCACGTCATCGGCAGCGCGGATTGGAAACGGCACTACAATTATTCCCTGCTGAGCTTCGGCGGGGAGCGAAAGGTCCGGGCTTGCTCCAACGCCGGGAAATGGGGTCGCGGAAAACAACCTTTCTTCGACATCGGCCTCAACGATTTCAAACCCTACTTGAAACTCGATCCGTGGATCACCGATTTCTATCTCGGCTGGCGCAAAGCCGGCAGCTTCGAAATCAAGTGCCGGGCCGACCTGCACAAAGCGAAGAAAAAGCCGGCGCCCGAGTCGATCCAACCCGCCGCAGTTCAACCCGCCTGCTTATCGCCCGGACCTCGTCCCGGATACCCGAGCGGTCCCGGATCTCAAACGCACGGATAGCTAGCCCTTCCGTTGATCCAGTTTCTTGAGCGCGAAGGCGCAGGCGCCGATGGCCACGGCTTCGCTTGTGCCCAGACGCGACATCCCCACGCCGATGCGCTGCAAGGGGTCGTACTGGAGCTTGTGGACGCTGCCCGGCACGACAATGGAGCGCGTCTGGCCTTTCAGGAACTTGCGGCGCTGGGCGGCGTCTTCGAGGTTAAAGGCCGCCGACGCGAGCCGGCGAAACTTCTTGCCCGTAGGCGCGGTGTAGGCGCCGTTCAACTCGTCCACCAAAGCCGGCAGAAAGAGGGGCCAGGCACCGGAGACGCCGCCGCCGATGACCGCCAGGCCGTCCACGAGCGTGAGCGCCTGGGCCATGGCGTCGCCCACCACCTCGCCCATGCGGCGGAAGGCTTCCTGCGCCGCCTTCTTATTGCCGCGCTTTTTGCCGCGGCCGATCTCGAAGATCACTTTCGGTTCGGGCGCCTCCTCGAAAGGCATGCCGGTCATTTCGGCATAGACGCGCCGCACGGCGCGGATGCTGGCGCCCTCTTCGGCGTTCATCTCGGGCTGCAGCTTGTTGCGCAGCAGCCACACTTCTCCCGCCATCGAGTTGTCCCCGATAAACAGCTCGCCGTCGCGCACGATGCCGCCGCCGAAACCGGTGCCCAGCGTCACGCCAAAGAGGTTCCGGTAGCGCTTCGGACTGCCCGCTTTTTTGAGCAGGTCGTTGACATAAGGCAGAAACCCGCCAATCGCCTCGCCATAGACAAAGAGGTCGCCGTCGTTATTGATAAAAACCGGGATGCCAAATTCCGCTTCCAGCATCGGCCCGAGCGCCACGCCGCCGCGGAAGCCGGGCAGGTTGCCCAGGTCGCCGATGATGCCGTTGGGATAATCCGCCGGCCCGGGAAAGGCGAAGCTGATGGCCTCCGGGGGCTTGGGACACTGCTTCCGGATACGGGTGAATCCCTCGACAAGATTGGCGAGGCACCGGTCCAACTGGTCGCCGCTGGAGGGCATGGCGACCGTGTCGGTCACCGGCCGATTGCCTTGCATGGCCGAGAAGCGGAAGTTCGTGCCCCCGGCGTCCAGGGTCATAACGATGCGTTTGTCTGAGGAGTATTGCATAGAATTATGGGATGAGCAGGGTAACTCGTGAACGCGCGATAAAACGGTGAAGGTCAGGCCTTTGCCGTTTCAGGCGCTTTCTGCGTCAGCGGGGCCGCCGGTTTGCGTCCGCCTCTGAGGGAAATCAACATCAAGTAGGCGAAACAAGCGGCGGGAACCACGAAGGCCATGGTCTTAAGGCCGTTGTCCACCAGCTTGCTCATAGCCAGCGGCACAATGGCGCCGCCGGAAATGGCCATGCACATCAGTCCGCTCAATTCGCTGGCTCGCTCCGGTTTCTCCTCGACGGTGATCGAGAAGAGCATCGGCCAAATATTGGCGAAACCTAGACCGGCGGCGAATACGCCGGCGATGGCCAGGGCCTTGGATCCGGTCATGAGGCCGCCCGCTCCCAGCAGACCGAGCAAGGCGGAAAGCCGGAAGCAGGCACGGGGACTGAGCACCGTCAGCACGGCGCCGCCCAGGAGCCGGCCGATGGTCAGAAGAGCGAAAAAGAGGGCCGGCCCGAACTTGCTGGCGGTTGCCTCGTCCACGCCCATTACCTTGAACATCGGGAAGAGAAACCTCGACATGCAAACCTCCGCGCCCACATACAGAAAGATACCGATGACGGCCATCAGGAAGACCGGTTGTCCCAACAGCCCCAAGCTCGATCCAATGCTGGGCGGCGCCTCGGTCTTGGTCTCCTCGACCTTGAGAAAGGCCACCAACAGAAAACTTGCCGTCATGAGAATGCAGAACACCGGGAAAGTCCCGCGCCATCCCATGCTCTTGAACAGCGCCATGCCGGCCACGGCGGTGACCAGATACGTTGAGGCAGTGCTGCCAATGCCCTTGATGCCTTGCGCAAAACTCAGGTTGCGGCTGTAGGCCCCCGGAGAACTGACATCCCGCATGATCGGATTGCCGGCCACCTGCAGGCAGGTGGTGCCGACCCCCAGCGCGAAGATGCAGGCCAGCAGCAAGCCAAAGCCCGGAACCGCCAGGCTGGGCACCAGCATGCCAACCGCGTTCAAGGCCAGGCCCAGCAGGAGCAGCTTCTTCTTGCCGATCCGCGCCGCCAGCATCCCGCCGGGCACGCTGAACGCCGCGAAGGCGATAAACACGAAGAACGACAACAAGGTCGCCATCACATCGGTGAGCTGATATTGAGTTTTAACGGCGTCCGACATCGGCCCCATGGCGTCGGCAACGCCCATAACCAGGAAGGTCAGGAAGATGGGAAGTGTTTTCATGCTTATGTTTTTCGGCCTTTTACGACGCCAAACACAGCGCCGCCGCCAGCCATGCCCGCCGATTATGGGTGACCAACGCGACAGCCGCAACTATTTTTCCAGGCCCTTACGCGGCTTTTACGGCCACCATTGCGCGCGGAAGAAGGAGCGCGTGGCGCCCGCGGCAAAAACAATCCGGTTGGAGCTGGCCGCCAGGGTGTTGGTGGCAACGGGCGACCAGTTTACCAGATCGGTCGAGGATTGGATGAGGTAGCGCTGGCCGGCGGTCCCAACCAGCCAGAAATTGAACGAGTTCGGGGTGGAGCTTGATGGGCCTTTGAGTTGCGGCGCAGGCGGTGGAGCGCCGGGCGGCAGCACAAACAGCGTGATGCTCTCCGACGGCACCACGTTGGTAATCGCCCCGCCCGAAAGGGTCGAATTGGGCAGGCGACTAATGGCATTGGCCGAGGTCAATTGCCAGGCTTGAACTGTCCCGCTGGCCAGGAAGTTGGTAATGGTCACATTCAGCGCCGCGTTCGCGGAGAGCTGTTTGTTGATCACCATAACGGTCAGCGCCCCGTCGGTGGAGCGCAACGCGGCGAAGGCGGAGACGTCATCCACATCCGGGGCCTGGGTCAGGACGCTGGTATCGCCGAAGGTCGATTTGTTGCCGTCGTAATTGCGGTACATCTTCATCGCCAGGTATGTGGGGGTGTTCGACGCCGGAATGGTCCATCGCGTGGCAAGGTCCAGCCCCTGCCAGCCAAATATTCCCAAAATGTCCGCCTGCGCCACCGCGCCGTTGATGTCGCTTTCCGCGCCCCAATTGTATTCGGTGACGCCGATCTTGGTGCCGGGATAATAGCTTGCCACCCAGCCTTTCATGCGCGGGATGAGCATGATGACCTTATTGATCCAACTGGGATCGACATAGTTGCTGTCCCAAAAAACCCGCGTGCTCTGGTTGCGCACCAAGGCGGTGGCGGGGGAAGGGGTGTTGGTGTCGCCCACGCCGCTCTCCGCCGGGTAACAATGGAGGGTGAAGTAATCAAGCAGGCGCTGGCCGCTGGCAGTGTCGTGCTGGTGAAGCTGATTGAGCAGCCAGGGCATGTAATCCCAGCCGCCATTGGTCTGTCGATCCGGGTAATCGGCCGTGTTATAATCGTTGTGTTGTCCGGACCATTGCTGGTCGTAGCCGCTGTAGAAATAACCCGGCCATCCCCATTCCTCGGGACCCGCCACCAGGGCGTTCGGGTCGTTGGACTTCACCATGCCGGCGTAGGCCACGATGTTGGTGTAAATCTCCTGCATCGTCGTGCCGATGGGATGTATATCCTGGTGCGTGGAGAACCAGAGCGTGTGCTCGTTGTCCATAATGTAGTACCGGACTCCCCCGTTGGTGGAGCCACCCCACTTGCCGATTAAATGCTGCACGTAACCCTGCTCAAAGGTGACGCCTGCCGGGACATAGGCGTCATTCGGGTTATTGGTGGTGATGATCCACGAAGTGTGCGTGGCGGAGTTGGTGCCCACACCGTTGCCGGCATCTGTAAACCAGGGGTCGAAGGAGGTTTGCGGACCATACTTGGCCACCGAGTAGCTGGGAACAACGCTCCGGTTCGGCCCGAGTTTGGGCGCCCAGCCAATCATGGGCACGGTAATCAAGGGTTGAGCCCCGCCGTTCTTGCTGTCGGCAACCACGCTGTCCGCCGCCCCGCCCGGGGTCGGATCCGATTCGGGATAGCTCTCGAAATACCAGTCGAAGTCCAGGTTATGCGCGTTGGTTTGCCAGTTGTAGGTCGTCTCGTTGTTGCCGCCGGAACGGTTGAGAGTGAAATTCAGGTCGGCCAGTTGGTTCGAGGTGGCGAAGGCGGTCCCATAAATGAGGGAGCTGATGGGATTGCGGTTTGCCTGGGCATCCACGGCGATCGTCACCGGCGCATTGGAAGAGCTGGTGCTGCCGTTGGTCGCCATCGTGAGCGTGAGATTATCGAGGTAGAGGATGTTCGTATAGGGCGTGGGGCCGCTGCCGTTGAGCACCAGGTTGAACTGCCACGTTTGGCCGCCTAAACCCACTCCCGTATCCGTGCCGGTGAAATTGCTGAGGCCAAGCGAATAATGCGTAAAGGTCGAACCGGGAGTTACAGAGGAAGGCGCCGAGAGGTCCACGACCTCAGTGCCCCCGAAATAAACCCCGCTCCAAACCTGGATCTCCACCGTGAGATAGCCGCCGGTGGCTTTGGCATCAAACGAAAAGGTGTAATCCGCGGGGTTCACGCTGGTATTGCCCGAAGGATAGATTTGATATTGAGCGCCGACGACGGAGTAGCCGTTGCCGCCAGTGGGCGCGTTATCGACTACCTTCATGCCGGCCGTGTTGCTCACCCCGGCCCCCGACACCACCGCCGCGGAAGAGGAGCTCGCCGCGTCGCCCGAAGTCCAACCCAACTGCACATTGGCGCCCGAGGACAGGGGATCGAAGGTTTCGGAAAAGATGGTGGTCTGGGCAAAAGCTGGTTGCCAAAATCCACAACCCACGCCCAGGAGCATCGACATCAACCATGCCCGAACCGAAAACGGCCTAATCATTCGAGTACACTACCACCCAGGGCCGGGAAGGCCTAATCATCTAAATTAACGACATGCGGCTTGAAATGGGTCGTGGGTCGTGGGGAGGGAACGTCAGCCCAACGCCTTCCGAATCGCGGCGAAGAGTTCCTCGAAATCGAACGGCTTCTGGAAAAAGCCGACCGCCCCGGCGGCCAGCGCCTTCTCCTTATACTCGGCTCCGCATTCACCGCTGATGAGGATCACCGGCAGCTTCTTCAATTCAGGGAATCGACGCATCCACTGCATGACCGTAAACCCGTTCCATTCCATATTGCCTGCGGGCGGAAAATTGATATCCAGGATCATCAGTTCAGCCTTGGAGGACGCGACTGCTCCCACCACGGTATTGGCGTCGGCGGTTGTGGAGACCTTGAATCCTCTGCTGGCGAGCTTGGTCTCAAAGGCCTTTAGCACCACGGCGTTGTCGTCCACCACGAGAATCCTTCGTTGTCCGCCGTCCAGAGGAAGGGAGCCAGGGCTCGCGCTCACGGTGCTGCCCGGCAGAAAGGGGTCTTGTTCCTGATTTCGAGACCGGGAGGACCCGGCGGTGTTGGAATCCTTCCCAGCCATGCGCAGGCCGACGTTCATCAAGCTCTCATCCATAAGTCGTGTTTCGTTACCAGACATTCATGCTAAAGTCTTGGGCACCGCGAACGCCCCGTTCGGAGCCGCAAGGCTCCTCTAACCGGCGAACCGGGCGGCCCAAACGGTTATCCGCCGCAGAGACAGCCTCTCGCTCCATTCGCCGTCCCCGCATCTGCCAGCGAGACGCGATGCTCCAACTCCCCAAGCAGCCTTTCTCATGCCAACTTCGCATCACTGAGTTTTGCAACCGACGTTTGAGTGGGCGCGCGATCATTGTGTATGAGAGGTGATTGCGATATAAGTGCCTTGTCGTGGATTACCTGAAACTAAAGCCCCTGATTCTCTCGGCATCCCTGCTGCCGTTTTCCATCTTGGCGGCGGCGCCCGAATTGCCAGCGGTTGCGGGCAACATTGCCGCCCATGAAGAAAAATTCTGGCACTCGTGCGAGCAGCGGTCGCCATCCGTGACCTCACGCGGTCTGTTTGCCTATGCCTTCGTTCTCTGCGAAGCGCGGCAACATCCCGAACGGCTAGAGCGGATTTTCGAATTGGCCGAGCAGATGCAGGACCGGAACCCCAAAAGCCGCACCTGCGGGAGTTTCTGGTGGTCGATGCGTGATGGCAAAGTCATGGACCAAAATGCCGTGGATTTTTCGATGCGCGGCGGCTCTTTGCTTTGGCTGAAGCATCGCGAGTTTTTCCCGGCAACAGCCCGGGCGCGGCTGGAGAATTTGTTGGCATTTTCAGTTCAAGGATGTCTGCGCCACAAAGTCGAGCCCAGCTATTCAAACATCGCCATCATGAATGCCGGCGACCTCATCCTGCTGGGAGAGGCGCTCAACCAGCCCGCGGTGGCCGATCAGGGTTACGCGCGATTTGACGGAGTTTACCGCTACACCCAGGCCTCGGGCATCCACGAGTTTGTCAGCCCGACCTACTATGGCACCGATCTGGACGGATTGGGATTGATCGAAGCGTATTGCCGGCGCGAGAGCGGTCGCGCCGAAGCGCGCGCGCTGTTGGAGTTATTCTGGACCGATATTGCGGAAAACTGGTTTCTGCCCGCGCAGAAACTCGCCGGGGCCCAGAGCCGGACCTACGACTACCTGCGCGGATTGGGAGAACTGGACGTGCAACTGGCGCTTAATGGCTGGATCGAGGAACCGGCTCCCAATGCGGTTGACACGGTTTTCACCATGCAAGCCAACTGGCACCCGCCCCGGACCCATCAGCAACTCTCAATCCATTATCCACGGCTGGTTTGCGAAAGCTGGGGACCAGAATGGTGGCAATCACGCACCCATTATGTCCTGCCAGACATCACCCTGAGCTGCGCCGCTTCCAGTTATGGGGGACGGATGGACATGCCATTGACGGTGGATTTGCCGGGCGACCGGCAATCGGTTCGCGGTTACTTCATCGCCGATGGCCGTAATGATCCCTATGGCAAAAAGAAAATCGCGGCAGGCGCGCATGAAAAAGCCTTTCATCTCAATCCATTCTGGGCGGCGGCCCAGCAAAAGGCCGACGCGCTCGGCTTGGTGATTTATCGAGACAGCGACCTCCCCGTCGACACCACGACCCTCGTATCGGATTTTGTCATGCCAGTGGACGACGTTTCGTTATGGATTAATGACCGGCGCGTCGAATTCTCCGGCAGCAACACCGGCCGGCTGAAAATCGATCCAGGCGAAGCGGTTTCATTGAGGAGGGGCACGGCGGCCCTGGGCCTGCGCGTAGCGTGGTCGCGCGGGCTGGATGGGAACCGTGCGCAAGTCTTTTTGACATTCGACGGCAATAAATTTGGCGCGGCGCGCCTGGCGGTGGAGCATGTTGGCACCGGGGAAAAACCAGAACTCAAGGGCATCAGTCCCGGCGCCGCGTTCTGGCTCCGCGTTGGAAGCGGATTGAAGACGGATGAGGATTTTTCCCGGTGGCGACAGCAGTTTCGGGAGGCTGCAGTTCAGGTGACCGCGGGAAACGACCGAATCGAATTGAAAGCCAAAGGAACGGACGGTCCAGTTTCCCTCGCTGCCGGAGCCCCGTGGTCAGCGCCTGAATTGCTTGACCCGAAACCCACTCGGGCGGTGCTGGAAGTAAACGGCCGCGACATTGGCCGCGAAATTCTTTCGTCGGCCCCGGCCCGGTGAGCTTCCCTGTTCTGCATCCCCAACCCGGTCAGTCGGTGCCGGGAATAGAACCACATTGCGCTTGCCACGGTGTTTTCTCTCGCCATGAAAATGGGTGATGCACTGTCCCAGGCAGTGCCGCAACGGGCTCTCTCCAAATAGAATCAGCTTGGACAATAGCCCAGAGGTCCGCACCCGCACCCTCACCGCCAACCGGCACTTACGGTTGCGTCAGCCGAAAGAACACCAGGCTGTTGGTCGTTGCAATCGTCGCACGAGCCAATCCGTTGGAAAGCCCGATGATGGTGCTTTGCTGGCTGGGAACGTTGCTCCAGCGTGAATTGAGGTTGGTGGTGGATTGCAATTGGAAGCCGTTCGCGCTAGGCGGCCACGACAGGCTAAGCTGCCTGCCGACCGTCAGCGCGCCTGTAAGCTGGGGAGGAGCCATCCCGTAAAGCGTCACCACACCGTAACCTGGCACCGTCACGCCCGCCTGGCTGTTGGTGATGCCCCTCGTCCCCGTTTGCCAGTAGTTTCCATCACTCGAGGTGAACGTCTGCCACGTCGTGATTCCCTCGGGCTGCGCGGGCGAATTGACCACAGATTGAACCGGCGTGTTGGTCGCGTTGATGAGCACCACCGTCATGGTGCCGTTGGTCGCGTGCAGAAAGGCCGCCGCCGTCAGCTCGGGATCGCCGCTGACGGTCGCATTGACGCAGACCGCATTGGGCCGGATGTAACGAAAGCAATGCTTGGCCGCGACGTATTTCGGGGAATTCTCGAGCATGGACGAATCGGTCAAGGTCTCGCTGCCGGCCGGGCTGCCGTCTGTCAGTTGCCAATAGGCCCAGGCGCTTTCCTGGCCGGCCGTAAACGCCTGCCGGATGCGTAGGGCGATGCTCCAAGCCCCGTCGCCGGGAAAACCGTTCGTCGGAGACAGCCAGGCGGGGTCTTCGCCCGAGGTTTCAGTCATCCAGGCTTTTTTTCCGTAGGCACTAAAGCCGGCGACATTGGCCGGAATTCCCGGGTCTGGACTGCTGGCCCAGCCGTTGGCCCACCAAAGCCATTGCTTGAGTTGGTGTTAGGGTCGCGTAGCGGCGGATTGGTGGATCGCCTGCGCCAACTCTTGGCTGAAGTCGGCTGTCAGAGCGCTCAGGGTCGTGGCGATGGCCTGCGGGTTGCCGCGTGGGGACGGACCGGCACGGCTCAGGCGGGTCTGGCCGCCTTTCACAGGTTTGTCGCTGCCTGGAGCGGTGAGATGCCACCAGGCGATCAGTGTGCCCCGCCCCTGGGTATCCACGTCGAATTGTTTCACCTCAACCGACACCCTCACCATTCCCCGGTCTGGTTCGGAAGCCGAAGTATAGCCCTGGTTCGAGCCCAGCATTGCGGACAGGTTGTCCGCCAACACCTGTCGGAAGGATTGATCCAGCCGCTCGGCCCAAAGCGCATCCTCAAGGCATTTAATTTCATTGGCGCTCTTGCGGACAATCAGGGGATCCCGCAATAGATAAGCAGGCATCTTCACGAACCCGACTTCAACCGACGACTGCGGCGCGCCGGCTGGGGCATGCTCAGGGACCGGGATGGGCGCCAAAATGAAGAGTCGCGTTGGCACTCGCGTGGGCCGGAAGAGACATCCGCTCAGCAGCAAGCCGAGGCCGCAAATCAGGCCAAGTTGTTGGACGTAACCGGTCGGCCTCATGGTTGGTCTTTTGGCGTTTTTCGCCCCGTCACCAGGGCGTCCGGGTTGCGCTGAAGGAACTCAGCGAGATCGGCAATGGCGCGGCTGGCGTTGCCCAGTTGCTCAAGCGCTTGCGGCAGGTCGGAGCGGAAGGAGGCATCGGAGCCGAGCAGGCCCGAGAGGTTCTGGAGGCCCCGACGCAGGTCGGCCAGGGTCTGCTGTGCGTCCGACAACGTGTTGGTGACGCTGGCGGCCAGCGGGTCCACGCGACCGTCAATTCGCTCCAACAGCGCCTGCGCATGACCCAGCGCCTGTCGGGCGGATTTAATGGTGTTGGTTAGATCAGGCGTGGTGATCAGTTGATCGGCCGCTCCGAGCAGGTTCGTCATGCCCGCGTTGATTTGCGGGATGTTGAACTGGCTGAGGCTGGTATCCAGCCGGGCCAGCAAGCTGTTGAGTTTCGCCGAAATGCCGGGCAGGTCGAGCCGGTCGAGGTTGGCCAACAGTTGCTGAACCTGGCTGGGCATGGTCGGAATCTCATGGTCCTTCGGAGTAAGCTGATGAAAGACCGGAGGTGGCGCATCCGGCACCACCTCCAGGTCCACATAAAGAACACCCGTCACCAGGCTCTCAGCGTCCAGACGACCCCGAAAACCCCGACGGATGAGGAGGTCCAGGCGAGCCTGGCTGCCGATCTGGAGATTCTCATCGGACTTGGATTGGGCAAGCTTCTTGTCAATGGCAATAATCACCGGCATGGAAAAGTCATCGCTGGCCTGGTTGTGACGAATGAGCACCTGCTCGACCTTGCCGATGGTCACGCCCCGGAATTTGACGGGGGCGCCCGGGTTCAATCCCTTGAGCGAACCATCGAAGTAGAGGATGGACCTTTGTAACGGGTGGAAAAGGGTGCCGGAACTGAAGAGGATCACTCCGCCAACAGCGAACGCCAAACCAACGACGAGGAACAAACCGAGAGCCGTGGGGCTTGCTTTCTTCATGGCGTCGCACCTCGCTCGGCAAATTCGCCCCGGGTGAGGAAGGCTCTGACCTTTGGGTCGGTGGAGTGCTCGCGCAGTTCCTTTGGGTTGCCCTGCGCTCGCACGGTCCTGGATTCAGCGTCGAGCAGGATTGAGTCGTCGGCGATGGTGAAGATGCTGGCTAGTTCATGGCTTACGATCACGACGGTTGCGCCCAGGCTGTCGCGCAGCTCCAGGATCAACTGGTCAAGGTTCCGCGACAGAATGGGATCCAGCCCGGCCGACGGTTCGTCGAAAAAGAGGATTTCCGGATCCAGCGCCATGGCGCGGGCCAAACCGGCGCGTTTGCGCATGCCGCCGGAAATCTCGGCGGGATAATAGTCCTCGAAGCCGTCCAGTCCCACCAGCGCCAGTTTAAGCCGCCCCACCTCTTGCCGGTCGGCTGCCGGCCAACTGGTGTATTCGGCCAGCGGGAGAGCAACATTCTCCGCCAGGGTCATGGAACTCCAGAGGGCGCCGCTTTGGAAGAGCACGCCAAACTTGCGCAACTGGAGCCGGCGCGCTTCCTCGTCCAAGCCCCAAAAGCTTCGGCCATCGTAAAGAACGTCGCCTTCAGCGGGGTGCTGCAGGCCTATCATATTCCGCAGCAGCGTGCTCTTGCCGACCCCGCTCTCACCCATGATGACGAAGATCGAGCCGCGTTTGACTCGGGCGTTGATGTCGCGCATGACCACGTAGGAGCCGTAGGCCAGGGTCAGGTGCTGGATCTCGATCTTGACCTCGTCGGTATTCATGCCCCCGTTCAGATATGCAGCCCATTGCAGAGCACGGCAAAAACGCCGTCGGAGGCAATGATGGCTGAAATCCCCGTCACTACCGCCCGGGTGGTGGCTTGGCCCACTGCGGCCGCAGTGTAGCCGCTCTGCATTCCGCGCAGACAGCCGGTATAGGCCACCAGGAAGCCAAAGAAGGTGCCCTTGACGATGCCCAGCAGAAAGCTCTTGAGTTCAATGGCCTGGATCGTGCGGTTGAGGTACACGGTGGACGTGATGTCCAGCATGCTGACCGACACGCAGAAGCCGCCAGCGATGCTGATCAAGTCGGCAAACACGCAGAGAAAGGGCATCATCAGCATCAGCGCGACCATTCGGGGCAGAACGAGGAACTCAATGGGCGAGATGCCGAAGGTTTCCAACGCGTTGATCTCTTCGTTGACTTTCATAGTGCCAAGCTGGGCCGCAAAGGCCGCGCCGGTGCGGCCGCACAGGATGATGCCGGTCATAATACAGCCCATCTCCCGCACCGTGGCGATGCCCACGAGATCGGCGACATAGAGGGAGGCGCCGAACTTCGTCAGTTCAATCGCCCCGACGAAGGCCAGAATCAGGCCCACCAGAAAGTTGATCATGGCCACAATACCCAGCGCCGCGGGGCCGGTCTGCTCCATCACCAGGAAGGCATCCCCCCATTGGAACTGCGCACGACCCCGCAGCAGGTTACCCAGCGCCATCAAGTTTTGGCCGAGGAAGGTGAAGAGCCCCAGCGTGCCCTCCCAGCCCGCGATCGTGCGCTCACCCAACCTTTGCAGGAAGGGCTCTTTGACCACGACGCGGTGCGCATCCGCATTTTCGGGCAGCAAGTGAGCCAGACGCAGCAGGCGGTGGACGCCCTCGGGCAGCCCATCGCACCGCACGTGGACGTCGCGTCCGCGGGCCATCTCCACGCACTGGCCAATAAACGCCACAAAACGCGAATCCCAGGCGCTCAGCCCCGCAGTGTCAAATTCCAAGGACTTCACTGGCGGGCCCTCGCTCAAAGCGTGGCGAATAGCCTCCAACTCCGATAACGTGGACATCTGACGCCCGTTTCCCGACAGATGCGCGAGCAACACGTCCGGCGTCTTCCGTTCAGCCACCAGCTCCATCGGTATCCTGCCTCCTTTCTGGTAAAACCATTGAGGTCTCGCTTAATGCCACTCGTTCTCGTACATCGTCGCACACGAAAGTCTCTTGAATTGGTAGTTTTTGACCCCATTCCGGCAGCCGGCCCGCCCGGATTAGACTGTTGGTTATATCCGAGATTCCATGAGTCAGCCGTTGACAAAGCGGCAATCTGCCTGGTGGCTGGGGTGCTTTGCTGGCATTCACCTTTTCCGCTCCGGATTCCTGGCCCTTTTCGTTTGCCTGGATGCTTCCGGAAAGGACGCCGTGCCACCGTTGCCGAGCAAACCGTGGTATCCACGCCAACTCAGTGAATATGAAGCCGAACTGGCCCGTGAAGGCCTCGATCATAGGGGAGAAGCCCCGGGGATCGAGGTTGACACGAACAAGGTCTATGACCTGCCGGAGCTGATTGATATCGCGCAGCGCAGCAATCCGCGGACTCAGGTCGCCTGGGAGCGCGCACGCCAGGCCGCGGCAGCCGTTGGCCTCAGCCAAAGCACCTATTTCCCCTACCTCGCCGCCTCGGCGGGTGCGGGCTATGAGCACGCATTCATTGAGTTCCCGGCGCTTCAACAAGGACCTGGACCGAAGCAGGTATCCGTTTTGGCTGGCGGCACGCTTCCCCTTGACGTGGCAGCGGAGCGCGCGGCCGTCGGCGTCAAGTGGCTGCTGTTTGATTTCGGAGAACGCAAGGCGGCGGTAACCACGGCTAAGGAAAACCTGATGATGGCGAACGTCAGTTTCAATGCCACCCATCAGCAGATTGTCTTCCTGGTCACTGAGCGCTTCTACGAATTCAACACCGCGCGCCAGAAGGTCGGGGTGGCGGAGAGTTCCTTGCAGGCAGCGGAGACGATCGGGCGGGCGGCCCAGGCTCGGTTGGACCATGGGCTTACGACCAAGCCCGAGGTGCTTCAGGCCCAGGAACAGGCCGCCCAGGCGGCCTTCGACCTCGAAGCGGCCCGCGGTGCACTAAGTGACGCGCAAGTTGCGCTGGTGGAAAGCCTGGGAATTTTGCCCACCACCCAGCTCCAGGTGGCCGAGGTGTCGGGGAAACCGATCACGGATAATCTCGGCGACTCCCTGGATGAAATGCTGGACCGCGCTCTCTCGCAGCGTCCGGATCTCGTCGCCAAACTCGCCAGCGTCCGCGCTCATCGGGCCGACATTCAGAAGGCGCGCGCCGCCTATTATCCGAAGATTGTTGCGGGGGCTCATGCGGGGTGGGCGCAACTGGATGTCAGCGCCCAAGGTTCTCCTTTCGCGGGCGACAACGAACCGGTCTATGGGGGCGGCATTGCCATCGAGGTCCCTATCTTCGAGGGTTTCGCCCGGCGCAACAAACTTAGCCTGGCCGAATCGGAGCTTCGGGCCGCTGAGAACGAACTGACCGAATCACGTGATGCGGTCATTCGGGAGGTCTGGAAGGCCTACACGGACTTTACGACCGCTCTGCGCAAACAGGAGTCCGCGGCCAGGCTGCTTTCGGCCGCGGAAAACGCCTATGCGGCTTCCCTCGCGGCTTATCGTCAGGGTCTTGGCACCTATGTGGACGTGGCCAATGCCCGGCAGAGCCTTGCCGCCGCGCGCAGCGTCGTGGTCGATACTCGCTCGGCAATTTATACGGCCGCCGCCGCCCTGGCGTTGAGCGTCGGAGACCTCGCCAGGCCGACTTCCCCATTCACCTCCCATCACCGGCAATGAAGGCCTTTGGACGCTCAACTCTTGTGCTTCTGCCGGCAATTCTGGTGGGCTGCCGCTCGATGCGCGCTCATTCGCCAACGATTGATGTCCTCGGTTCCTATTTTCCCGCCTGGTTATTATGCATTGTTGTCGGCCTGGCCCTCACCTTGATTACCCGGCAGTTGCTGGTGGGGCTCAAGCTCAATGTCCATTTGCGCCCGGCGGCGCTGGTCTATCCTTGCATGATAATCCTGTTCACGTTGGCCGTGTGGCTGGCCTTTTACAAAAACTGAAATCCTTATGGACAATCCGACAACACCGCCGGCTTCACCCGGCGACAGCGGGCCGCCGAAGCCCGGGCCGGCGCCGGCCACAGAATCTCCCGCGCCCGACAAATGGCGCAAGATTGCCGGTCAAATCATCGGCATCGTCGTGATTATCGGAGCGGTCGTTTTGATCCTCCGGGTCTGGGATGTCACCGAACATCATCCGCGCACCGACGATGCAACGGCGCGGGCAAATGTCGTCGGCATCGCGCCGCGCGTGCGGGGCCAGATCATCAGGCTTAACGTGCAGGACAACCAGGCGGTGCAGGAGGGGGAACTGCTCTTCGAGATAGACCCCGAGGACTACGCACTGACGCTGGACAAAGCAAAGGCCGCTCTGGCAACCCTGGACCAACAGATTGAGGTGGCCCGCGCGCAAGACGCCGAACTGAAATTCCAGGTCAAGGCTGCAGAAGCCGCCGTCGAGAAGGCCGAGGCGGAGTTGAAGCAGGCCGGCGACACCTTGCAGCGCATGCGGCCGCTCCTGGTCGATGGCTTCGCGCAGGCGAACGATGTGGACAAAGCGGAGACGGCGAAACAGGTTGCCGCCGCCGCGCTCGCCGCGGAGGAACAGAAATTGAACCAGGCCCGGACCGCCCTGAGCGCCCTGGCCACTCTCATTGCGCAACGCCGCGGCGCGGTGGCCGCCGTTGACCTTGCCGCCCTCGACCTCTCCTATTGCAAAGTCCTGGCCCCATTTCCGGGCCGGGTCGTCAGTCTCAACATCTCCGAGGGCGCCTATGCCAGCGCCGGGGTTCCCGTATTCTCTTTGCTCGACACGCGCAAATGGTATGTCATGGCCAACTTTCGCGAAGCGGAGGTCCGCCACATGGCTCCGGGCAGCGAGGCGATTGTTTACCTCACCTCCGCGCCTAACCGCCGGTTCCGCGGAAAAGTCCAAGGTATCGGCTGGGCGGTCCTGCCCGAGGACGAGGTCAGTCTGCCGTTCGGCGGGGTGCCTTATGTGAAACGGGAGCTGAACTGGGTCCGGGTTGCCCAACGTTTTCCGGTGCGGATCCAAGTGGAGAATCCGGATACCAATCTGTTCCGCATGGGCGCTTCTGCGGTGGCCATCTTTCAGGGGCCACCGGCGGATTAGCTGATGAGCGCGACGTTCCCAGATGCGCGACCCGCCCGCCGCGGCTGGCTGGATTGGCTGCGGCGCGAGCTGGCGCCGTCGCACGAGCGCAAAGTCAGAACGCTCATTCTTATCTGCGGGGCTGTGCTTTCCGTGATCCTCTCAACGGTTCTGGAGGTGCCGGAGCTCGCGGTTTCCGCATACATGGTTTTTTTTATCTCGAAGGAAAACAAAAGGGTCACAACCCTCGTCGGCGTCCTCGGCCTGATCGGTCTCACCGTCGGAGTCGCAGTGAGCTTGCTCCTTTACAAGCTCACTTATGGGCATCCCGAGTGGCGCATTCCCTCCATGGCGATTGTTCTTTTTCTCGGGATGTACTTGTTCCGCGTCCTGGTGTTGGGGCCGCTGGTCTTCCTCCTCGGGTTTGTCATTGCCGTCACTCAAAGCATCGGAGAATTGGTGCCTTCACCGGAATTGCTGGTTCGTGCCATCCTCTGGATTTGGGTCGCAGTTGCGTATGGTGTTGCTTTGACCGTCGCCCTGAACCTGCTTTTTCTGCGGGTGCCGGACGGCCCGCCCAAGCCGCTTCCGAAGAGCCTGTTCGTGCCGGACGCGTTCACGAATCCGGCCCATGTCCGGTTCGCGCTCAAGGTCACGCTCGCGGCGATGTTCTGTTATTTCTTCTACACCGGGGCCGATTGGTTTGGGATTCACACCGCTTTCATCACCTGCATCTTCATCGCGCTCGAAACCACTGGCGCCACACTCTACAAAGGCATGCTTCGAGCGGTCGGCTGCGTTATTGGTGGCTTGCTCGCGCTCTTCACGATCCTGGTGCTCATCCCACACATGGAGACGCTCGCTTCTCTCGTCATCCTGGTCGCGTGCGCCTCGGCCATTGCCGCCTGGGTCGGCACCGGAACCGAACGGATCGCTTACGCCGGTTTGCAGATTGCCTTCGCCTTCTTTTACAGCCTCTTTCCGGGCTTCCAGCCATACGCGCCGGACATCGACCTCACCAATGTTCGGGATCGTGTCGTCGGCATTCTCTTCGGCCTGGCCGTCATGACCTTCGTCTTCCAGTACATCTGGCCAGAGCGGGCATTGGATCGGCTGCGGGACATTTTGCGGCAAGCCCTCCCGCAGGTTGCCAGGTTGCTTTTCATTCCCGGTCCGGGAACTCCGGTTAATGAGGCCAGACAAAAGGCCAATGCATTGATTGCAGAGATCTCGAGGGAACTCGAGAAGGCGCGGCGCGAGGCGGAAGTGATGAGCCTTGAAATCAACGAACCGCGCCCTCCCGAGCGCATTTCGTCAGGCGATCTGGAAACCATGCTCTCACGTGCGGAGCACGTGCTGGCCCTGGCAACTTCGCTCAACAGTGACTCTGCCTGGCAGGAATGGCAGGAGATGCCGCCTGGAGCGCAAGCGGCTGAGAGCATATTGCGCAACGCCATTGCGCGGCGAGTCGAGCACGCGGCCGCTCACGAGGGCGCGAAGGATGCCGATGCCAATCTCTCGCTCGCCTTCGCTCGATGGACCGAAACGGTCCAACAGATGTCGCTTCGAGGCAGCCGGATTGCACTCATCTCCCAGATTACGGCCGAAGCGCGGCGCCTTGGGTGAAAATCAAGTTCTTGCCCCCCTGAAGGGGAGAACTTATGTTGGTTTTGTGAGTACGACGCTGACCATCGCCGAAGCGCAAACCAGGCTGGCACAACTGCTGGAGTTGGCCCAGGCCGGTCACGAAGTGATTATTGAGGACGCGACGAAGGGCAAGGCGCGGCTGGTGCCAGTTGCCAAGTCGCAGCCCCCGGGCCCACGAGTCTTTGGACTTCACGAAGGTGAGACGTGGATGAGCGATGATTTCAATGCACCACTGCCTGATTCGTTTTGCCGTTGACCGATTGCTGATTGCCCAAACCAAGCATCATGGGTGGGACATCGTCAGCAAGGATGCCGAGTTCAGGGCCTATGGCATCGCGGTGATCTGGTGAGCAGACACCAATCTGATCGGTTTGACCGCCCTCCGGTTGAAAAGTTGTGAGCGAACCCCTTCCCTTTTGTGGTGCTTGTGCCAATACGGGATCCGGGTTAGCCTGCCGTATATGCATTCAGACATATTTGAGAGCGTTTATGATCGCTTGCGAGAAGAGGGGCAGGCAAAACTAGATGCCGAAGGGCTTCCTGAGGTGAAGCTGGAATTTGTCCGGGAGGCGGACCGTCGGCTAAAGGCCACTCTCGCGGGCGGAACACCGATCGCTCGAAGCAAGGCGCGCAAGCTTCTGCCGTTCTCCGAGCGAGACTGTCTATGACATTCGAGCAGGAAATGAGTCGCTTCTTCAAAGGCTACTCCACCGGCGCGCGCCACAAAGTTGAGGCGTGGCCGCCGTACATCGAAGCCGCCAGGAAGAGGGACGTTGTAAACGCGCAGCTGATCGCGCTGGAGGTCATTCAGCAGGACTATCCAAAGGATAAGAAGCTGGCGAAGGCCATGGGGCCTTATTACGATCCTTAAGGTGGGTAGAGAACGACATCGGGTAATGGGGCCTTTGGCCGTGGTGTTGGTGGCTGTTTGCCTCGGCCTTGCTTTGCTCGGCTGGGTTGCAAGGGTAACGAATGAGGACTTGATAGCCCGAGGCAATTTGTGCCCCTCTTGGTTGGACGTTGTTCGCGCATGCTTCGTGGATTACGGCTCCATCGTCTTGGCTATATTCTCAATTGGGGTTTTCTTCGCTGTGGTGGGAGCGATCAGCGACCACTTCAAAAGAAGGCGCGAGGAGCGCCGCCGGGCTCATCTCCGTCTTTCACGTTTCACCCGAGGCAACTTAAAAAGGTTCATCTGCTAGGTGTCCAGCCGAGCAAACCGGCCCCTGCTTAACGTCACGGAGATCCGCTAGTCTCGGGCTCTAAGGGCGAACCAGACGGCTTCGATGCTGCCGCTGCAACGTGTTACACCCCTGATCGCTTATGGAACGGAAGGTAGCATTTTGGGGCACCTTGGAACGCACGTATTGAAAACTGAACTCACTGGGTGGGCCCGCTTCGGCGCATAGCGGGTCGGCCGTTCGACTCATGCTGGGCAAACCGAGGCCTCCAGGCCAGTGAGGCCGAACGGCAGGCAGTTGCCGACGGTTGAGGTACAACCTGCATGCTATGAAAAGTCCACGAAATCCTAAGAAGATTGTACGGGTCCTTGTTTCAAACAACGGCGAACCGTTCAATGATCATGTCACCGCCCTCATGCACTTGGCCGCTAGCGTGCCGGTCGTCCTCGTCTCGGTCATGCCAGCAACGACATTCGAGACGGATCTGCTCGAAACTGCGGCGCGAAATATGTTCGATTTGGCCATTTTATTTCTCAACAGCGTCGAGTACTCAAGTGGAGACCGAGGAAAGCTGGAGGGCGATTCCGTTGGCCTTGTTGAGGAAATGTTAGTACGGTTTCAAAAGCCCGTCATTTGCATCTACTCGTGGCCGGACTCCTGCCACTATCGATCGCGACTACTTAATGCTGGTGCCGTGGCGGCCCTGCCGGTGCCTTATGACGTCGAAGACCTCCGACGAGCCCTCAGGCGGTGCCTTGCCATTTAGAGTTGTTGCGGTGCCGGGGGGGCAGACCGGATGCGGAGGGACATTTTGCTAGAGAAACGGGCGGAATACGGCCAACAGATTGTTGCAACGCTGTCGCAACAATTCTCCTTCGACGCTGTCGAAAGAATTGGGCTGGTCGCATTTTGTGGAACTGCTGCCGTGAACCGTCAGCCTCGCTTCGCTGGCGCTGCCGTCTTTGGAATGCCCCAATTGTTCAGCCACTCCAGCCGGTTGCGCATGTCCTCGGCGCGCAGTGTATGAACGAGGCGGGCCAATCTTCGCACGGTTTCCCCAATCGAGAGTTCCTGCTGAGGAAAGACCACGATGCCTGAATGAGTGCGGCCCGCGGCGAGCCATCGGGCGTGCAATGGAACGAAATCGCAAATGTTGTTGGTTACCAGCACCCGGCCAGCTTGGTGCGCCGCCCCCAACTGCCGGTCGTCATTGACGCCACCCAGTCCGAGCTCATTTGTAGTTTTGGCGTCAATCCCGTGCTGCTGGAGCGCCTTCGCCAGCGCGTGAGCCTGGCAATCCTCGTCCAGGTGAATCCGGATTCGGCTCACGGGGTGCTATGCGGCAGAGACGGCTGCGGTCTGAGAGGCCTGAGCGTTGAGGCGATCTTCGCGCTCAATTTCGCCGGTGATCTCCTCCAGGTTCGATAGAGCGTAAGAAATGGCCGCATAAATCTCGGCCAAGGCGACCCCGTCGAACTTCTCCAGAATGTCCTCCGGCTCGCACCCCTGAAGAAACCAGCGGTAGAGGGAGCTGACCGGGATGCGCTTGCCCGCGATCCGGGCGCGCCCTCCGCAGGTTTCGGGAGTTTTGACTATCAACTGGCCGATTTCCATGGCCCAATCTTGCCACGCTTTTGGGTTCAGAGCAAGACGGTTTGACGCACGCCAAAATCCGATTCCTTGGTGGTGAGGAGCCAGCGGCAGTCGAGGAATTGACGGAAGGCATCACTGCCTCTCGGATAAATGGCAGCGGAGCCACTGGTTGGTTGCGAATAGCGCCACGAGCAGCAGCGGCAAAGCCAAATAAGGCAACAAACGGGTCAACTGGCGCGTGGGCAGTCCGACAGCGAGTTCGCAGGCGACCTTCGCAGAGTCAGGGCCTTGCCGAACCGAGGTTTCCAAGTTCCAACAGCCGGCGAGAGGCCAGTTAACTGGAACAGCATAGAGCAGCTTATTGGATGATTGATCACGCCTGGCCGAAAGAACCACCTGTCGCGTTGGCGAGCCGGCCGTGCCGCTCAAGAGCGTCACTCCTGGCAAGCCGCACAAAGGTCCGCCATGCTCAAGATCCGCGCCCGAAGGGGCGGTGAACACGAGATTGACGGTCGCGTCCAAAATGGGCTCGCTGGAATCGCGTCTCTGGACCATCACGCTCACGTCGCTGGCAGTTCCCCGCACCAATTCGGAGCCTGTGAACACCGTAATGACAAAGGGTCCTCGCACTTCCCTCAACCGGACTACGCCGATATCGGCTTGAACCATACCGAGCGCGATAAAGAACAGCAGGACTGCCGCCCACGTCTGGATTTGCCGGATGGACTTCATCTTAGAACGTGGGACCGGCCATTCCGCGCATTTGCATCGGCTGGAGAAGAATCCAGATCCCGAATGCGTAGAGCGCCATGGCGAGGCCGCCCCAAGGCGCAAGCAAGCGTAAAGCATCGCGTGCGCGTGGCGCATATAGCAGGGCCAGACGCCATCCGATGTAAAGGGCCAGCAACAAACCGGCGTCGAGAACGACCGTTTGATTTACGAGCATGGCATCGGCACTGATAAGGGGCGGAGAGCCCTCTCCGCCGGCCAAGTTGAACAGGTGCAATCCCACGTCCTGGGTCGCCCGTCGAAGCGCTGTCCACCCGGAGGCCCAGCCCGCGTTCAGATGAAACAGGAAGTGGGCTGCCCACATGGCCGCGCCGAGCGGCGCCAAACACAATGAAAACCGGCAGAGCAGTTCACGAACGGGGATGGAAACGCAGCTTAGGACCCGGCTGGCGCGCGCGGCGGATAGAGCAATTGCCGCCGGAGCCAGGACTAAGGCGGCGAATAGGAGAACGATCGTTACTCCCTGCTGGGACCCAAGACCGAGCTGTACCACAAGATCATCCCGCCACGAAGCGACGGGGGCCGTCATGAATGCCGCATTCACAAACGCCGCGAAAACAAACACCAGTGCCATGGCGGCCAAATCCAGCCGGCGCGACAAGCGGCCCAGGGATGACCTTGGTGGATCGCCAACGACAGTCATGCCTGGCGCCGTCGCAATCAAACCGATATTGCCCTGTGGGCATGCGCGGACGCAGTCGAGACAGAAAGTGCAGTCCAAATTGCCGGACTTGCGCGGCAGGAAAAGATCCATCTGGCAGCCGCGTTGGCGCTCGTTGCCCCGCAGACAATCGTGCGTCTTGCACCCGGCGCACGCATCCGCTGAGCGCACTTTGACTTCGAATGGCGAGACCAGCGAAGCGATGAACTGAAACTGACCGATGGGACAGACATATTTGCAGAAGCTGGCGCCTTGAAAGAGCGCATCGATGGCGAAGGCCACAAGGAAATAGTTGAGGATAAGCCAAGCTGTCCAGATCGGCTTATCCCAAAGCCCAAACGCTTCATAGCCCACAAAAAACAACACCAGCAACGCGACTGCGAACCATTTAGACCGCAGTGCCCGAGGCCAGGGACGCAGTCCCAACCCGGCGCGCCGCCCCAGCTCCCGCGGCAGCGTGAACGGACAAGCCATGCAAAAGAAGTTGCCCGCAGCCAGAAGCGCAACCACGACGAAGGCGCGCCAATAAGTCCAAGGGAGCACACCGGCGAGATTCACCGGACTCATTTGCGGCCCAAGAATACCATCGGCGATCACACCGAGCGCAAGAACGAGCATCGCAACTTGCATTGCCTTCCGCCCCGAGCGACTCCGCAACAACCGGCCTAGCACCGGAATGGCGAGCAAATCGAAGAGAGCGGTCGAGTGCCTCCTCTCCCCAGCCCTCTCCTCCAAAGGAGGAGAGGGAGAAACCCTCCGCGGTTGGTTGGCCGCCCAAACCGTGTGGCCATGCATGGGAGCCTTGGCACCGACGGGCCCTGGGCGCACGAGTGAAGTGGTTGGGGAGAGAAAATGGACGGCCAAGACAACAGCGGGAATCAGAAAAGCCAGCGAGCCCGGCACCCACATGATGACACCCGCAGTCGCCTGGTCGGTCAAAGCCGTCGTTCCAAAGAGCCGGGGCGCATCGGCGTAGGTGGGATAGAGGACGCGGTCGGAGAACGTGAGGATGGCAGATAACGCCGTATTGAGCAGGTCTGCCGCCAGGAGATACAGTGGCAGCGACCAGAGGGGCCATCGCGACCGATGCGGGAAGGGGCGCACGACCGGCCACCAGAACAGCAGTGCTGCGCAAACAAAGCAAACATGCTCCGCCTTGTGCCAGGTGGGCAAGCGGAGGGCGAGTTCAAAAGCCGTCGGAATATGCCATAGGCACAAGGTGGCCGCCATCACAACCCAGCAGACAACCGGGTCGGTCAGAGTGTGCCAGGCTTGGCGCAGTGGCAGCCAGCGCAAGAACGGGCCGATGCCGTCGCGAGTCAATGCTCGCGGCAGCCCGCGCAAAAGCGGCAGTGCGGGCGATCCGAGCAGAATCAGAGCTGGGGTCGCCATGAGCAGCAACAGGTGCTGCACCATATGGGCGGAGAGCAGCAGGCTGGAAAAGGCGTCGAGTGGGGAACTAACCGAAAGCCAGAAGAAGACCAAGCCGCCCAGAAACGAAACCAATCTCCAAGGCGGGAACAAACTGGGGGTCAGCCGATGCAAAATAACCCACCCCCTTGAATAGACGAACCCGGAGATTGAGAGCCCCGCGGTCATCATTGGGTCAACCGACCATGAACCAAGCAGCGCCTGAGTGGCAGCCGTCATTTTTGCAAAGCCTTGGCGCTGGGGTTCCCGGCTTCGTCCTGCGGAGAGCTTTCAACCGTGACCAGGGATGCATTACGCGCAGGCGGCCGATTGGGCGGATAGAGTGTCTTTAGGAATGCCACCAGCGCGGTGGTTTCGGCCGGCGAAAGATTCTTCCCGTATGCCGGCATGTTGCCACCGCCTTGGAGCACTTGCCGGATCAACTCGTCTTGAGTTAGCCGCACCGCAACGGCATCGAGGGCTGGGCCGCGTTGGCCCCCTTCGCCGCCGAGGCTGTGGCAATTGCGGCATTGTTTGGCCTGAAACACGACTGCGCCCTCGCGTTGGAGGGCGGAGCGACCTTCGAGGTATTTTGGCGGCACGGACATGCCGCTCCAGGCATCCATCACCGGTGACCACGGCGAATAGGTGGCCAGTTGGGTGAGAGCGGTCAGCGCGACCAGAATCACCAGCAAGGTGAGCACGGCAACGGGGCGTCGTCGCCAGTGTTTTTCGCCAGTACCTGAAATCAATGGCAAGGCCACCAGGCACCCAATGGCAATGATCGGACCGGCGATCAGCAAGAAGGTCTCCAGGCTGGGTGGCAGCAGCGCTAGCGCGGCAAAGGCCCACAGAAAGAAGAAATCCGGCCGTGGCATAGCCTCCACGACGGTTGGGTTCGGCGGCTCGCCGGGTCCGATCGGCCCCAGGATCGCCGCGCACAAGACGAGTGCGAGCACCAGAAGTCCGCTGAAAACCAGGTCTTTGCGAAACGCGTCCGGGAAGAAAGGCAGTCCATCCTTGCGCGTCAATTCGTGATATTCCTTGAGATAAGTCGCCCGTGTGACGACGCGTCCGGGCATCGGCCATTCATTGATCCCCAGCTTGAGCACCATGAGCAAATGCACGCCAACAAAGGCAAGCAGCGCCCCCGGAATGATGAATACATGGATGGCGAAAAAGCGCGAGAGGGTTTCCCCGGCGATGATGGGACCGCCGAGCATCACGTGGACGAGGTTGGGGCCGACCAGGGGCACTCGGCCCATGACAGAAGCGCCGATGCCGAGCCCCCAGTACGCATCCTGGTCAAACCGCATGACTTGGCCGGTGAACGCCATGCCCAGCGTCATCAGCAGCAGGAATATGCCAACGATCCAGGTGAGCTCCCGCGGATACTTGAACGCGCCGAAAAGGAAGACCTGCACCATATGGATCGCGACCAGGGCCACCATGAAATTGGAGCCCCACCCGTGCAAGGCTCGCATGAACCAACCGAGCGCCTGCTCGTGGTCGAGAACCTGGAGACTGGTCCAGGCGCCGCCGGCTGACGGGATATAGACAAAGGCCAAACAGATGCCGGTGATAAACTGCAGGAGCATCAAGGTCAGGCTCGCGCTGCCGAACACGTAAGCCCAACTGGCCGTGCTTCTCGGCACGGGATGCGCCATCGTCTCCTGGATGGTCTTGCCCAGCTTCAGACGCTGGTCGAACCATTGGCCGAGGGCCTTGATCAGGCGCATACACACCTCGCAGGTTGGTCGGTACAAGCGCGGCTGGGCGGCTCTGCGAGCGTGGGAACCTGGCCTGCTTTGATGAAGATCTGCGCGTCCTCTATTTTATAGTTGTACTCGAAGAGGCCGCGTGGCGGTGGTCCTGAGGCGCGCGCGCCATCGGCATAATAGACGCCGCCATGACACGGGCACATAAACAGTCCCGACTGCGGAAACCACCGCACCGGGCAGCCGAGATGGGCGCAATTGATGGCGAACACCTGGAACTTCTGCGCCGAAATCCGCCTCACCCAGCAAGGAATGTCCGCCGTGTCGCCGTCCCAAGGCCGGACGAACGGGTTGCGATAGGTGGCCAGCCGTGTTTGCCCTTCAGGAAACTGCGTGAGTTGCCCGAGCGAAACCCACTCTAAATCGGCCCGCATCTCCCGGCGGCGCGCGGGAGCAAAGATGTAGCCGAGGATGGGGGTGGCGAAAAGCGCCGCAGCCACCGCGTTGATTCCGATGCCGAGGGCCAGGAGCATGCTCCGGCGTGTCATCTTCCGCGGCGGGAGGGTTGCACCCTTATCGGCTTCTGGTTTTTGTTCCGGCTTCGTGTCAGGCATAGACGTTCTCCCTTCAGACGTGAATTACTGCTTCTCCGGGTAAGGTTGGCCCGGGTTGGACGGGCGTTTTGCGCCAAGCCAGGCGACCACATCGGTCACCTCCTGCGCAGTCATGGCGCGGCCTGGAACGTAGTTGCGCCAGTCGGGGTGGTGAAGATCGGGGCGGCCTGCGATCACCAGGATGCGCAAGTCTTGATCGCTGACCAGCGCAAGGTAAGAACCGTCCACGATGGAACTGGCCCGGAGCGTTCCGTCGCCGTCGCTTCCGTGGCATGAGGCGCAGAACGTGGCATAGGCTTCCGCCCCATGGTTCGCGTCGCCCGGGGTGCTGGCGGCGTAGGCTGGCGGCAGGTTGCCGCCCAGTTCAGCGGGCTTGCTCCATTTCAAACGCATTTCGCGCACCAGGATGTCGACCTGTTCGTCGGTGAGCGTGCCCCCGGCGCTCTTGAGGAAAGCCGGCATCGGAGTGCCCGGAACCCCGTAGGCGGTTGCCTGCCGCAGCGCCTCATCGTTGGCGATGGCGAGGAAGATCGGATTGTTGAGCGCCAGCGCGCCATTGCCTCCGCCATCCTGGCCATGGCAACCGGAACAATTCTGGTGATAGAGCACGGCGAAATTGGTCACTTGCTGGGGCGTGAGCGCAATATCGGCGGGCGTTGGCCTGCCGGGGAGGCGGTTGCAGCCCAGGCAACCCAGCAACCCCATCACGCCCAACCCAAATGGAAGAAGACGTGACTCTATCATTTACGATCCTCCCCGCCTTTTTCGTCCTCCAGGCCTGGCGCTTCGATGCCGATGCGAGCGGCAAAGGGCAAATACTGCAAAGTGTAAATCCGGGCGTGTCGAGTCACCACCAGGCCGGCGACCAGGCCAAAGGCGAATTGGCAAACGATGAACCACAGCCAATCAATGCGCGCATTGAGGGCGGGGTTGATGATGTCCTGCGTGGAGTAGAGCAACCCTGACCAGACCAGTGGGGCGAAAATCCCACCTACCAGCAGCGGTCGCCTGGGGAAAATCGGCAGCAGGACGCCGTAAAGGAGGCCAACCAGAATCGAAGCGGATAAGTGGATGATGGAAGCGAGCAGCAGTCCGGCGCCGCTAAAGGTACGAAGTTGCTCGTAGGTCATGGCTGAAATCTGCGCCGAACCCGCCGCGGCCAGCAGGTTGATGGGATACCACACGCTGCCATGGCCAATCACCCCGTAGAGGATCGCCAGGAGAGCCATCGCCGCGCCCCCGACCAACCCGCCCCAAATGCCGGCTGAATAAGGATAAATCTTCAAGGGCAGCCTGGCGCGATGACCTCGTTCGCCCACTTGGAAATAACGCACCTCGGGGCTTGGCGTCACCACGACCAAATGTTCCGGCTTGACCGGCACCATCTCCTGAGCGGGTTGCGGCAAGACCGCGCGGAACCAGCCAACCAGTCCCATGATCAGTGTGACCACGCCCAGGAGGCTCACGAGCACGTGCGTGAGCAGCCCGGCAAAGACCATGGTAAACCCAAACGCGGCCGTCATCGGCCAACCGGTAGGTGCGGGCGTCGGGATCGTTCGTGCCGGGGTTGGTTGTTCTTTAGAGTTCATTCAGCTCCCCCCTCAGCGTCCGATGATATAGACGACGGTGAAGACCACGACCCAGATCGCATCCACGAAATGCCAATAGATAGCCACAACCTCGATGCGCTTTGCGTGGGCGGTTTGCACAGCTCCACAAGCCGTCAGGGCCAATACCACCAGCAGTGCTGCCAACCCCACGATGACGTGCGACGCGTGCAAACCCACCAGCGAGTAGAAAGTGGTGCCAAAGAGGTTCGTGCCGATGGTCAGTCCCTTCTCATAAATCAGCCGCATCCACTCCCTTCCCGTGCCGAACAGGAAGTAACTTCCCAGCGCCATCGTGGCGAACCACCACACCCCAAACGAGAGGTTGCGGCCGCGGCCCAGTGCCCGCACCGCGCAGGTAATGGTCACGCTGCTGCTGAGCAGGCAAATCGTGTTAACTATCGGCACCTTGAGAACCTCTTGCGGCGTCGGGCCGCTCAAACTCTTTCCCAGATAAAAGAGGTAGGCCACGATGAAAATAGTGAAGATGGCGCTCTCGGCAATAATCAGGCCGGCCATGGCGACCGGGCCGCGGGAAAGGGACGGCCCTGCGGTCAGCTCTGGCGTGGAATTTGCGGCAATGGTATTCACAGCAGGTAAGCCTCCGTTACTCGTATTTCCAATCCGGATCCGTGGGATGTTTGAGGTCCCAAAGTGGGCGGCGGCTCTTGACTACGGGCGTTTCGGCGAAATTGTACTCGGGGGGGGGTGAACTGGTCGCCCATTCCAGCGTCCACGCGTCCCACGGATCGTTTCCCGCCGCCTGCCCTTTGAGAAGCGAGCGGACGATATTGAAAACCAAGATGAGCAATCCTGCGGCCTGAAAGACTGCTCCGACGGTACAGAGCATGTTAAGCATTCCCCACCCGCGGTCCGCTTCGTAGGTATAGATCCGGCGCGGCATGCCCAGCAAACCCGGGATGTGCATGATGTCGAAGGTGAGGTGAAAGCCGATGAGGAACAGCCAAAAGTGCCACCGGCCGAGGCGCTCATCCAACAATCGCCCGGTGGCCTTGGGAAACCAGTAGTAGATCGCGGCGAAGATCATGAACACGATGGCTCCAACGATCACGTAGTGGAAATGGGCAATCACGAAATAAGAATCCGTGAGCTGCCAGTTGAAGGGGGCGGCGGCGAGCATGATTCCCGTCAGACCGGCGATCAGAAATTGCGCCAGGAACGCGATACTGAACAGCATCGGGGTCGCGAACCGGATCTTGCCGCCCCACATGGTGCCGATCCAGTTGAAGATTTTTATCCCGGTGGGTATCCCGACCAGCATGGTCGAGATGGCAAAGAAGGTATTGCCTGTCGAAGTCATCCCCACCGCAAACATATGATGCGCCCACACACTCATGCTGATGAACCCAATAGCGACGGTTGCGCCGACCATGATCGGGTAACCAAAGATGGCCTTGCGCGAGAATACCGGGATGATTTCGGAAGCAAACGCGAAGGCGGGAATTACCAGGATATAGACTTCCGGGTGGCCGAAGATCCAAAAGAAATGCATCCAGAGCACGGCGGAGCCGCCCGCCTGGGTGTCGAAAAAGTGAGAGCCGAGGAAGCGGTCGAGCAACAGCATGATCTGGGCGGCAGTGAGTGGGCTGACTGCCAGCAGCACCATGCCGGACACCACCAGGTACAGCCAGGGCAACAAGGGCATCTTCATGAGGGTCATGCCCGGGCAGCGCAGGCAAAGAATCGTGGCAATAATATTGATCGCGGTGGCAATGCTGCCAAAGCTGCCAATAAGCACCCCGAGCGTCCAATAATCCGTGCTGTGCCCAACGGAAAAGGCCCTGCTGGTCAGCGGCGAATACGCGAACCAGCCCACGCTTGGGGCGCTCCCGGCCCCGGCCAATCCCTCTCCCCCGATGAGACTGAAGTAAAGCAGCAGGCCCCCAAAGGCGGAGAGCCAGAATCCGAAAGCATTTAGCCTTGGAAATGCCAGGTCCCGCGCCCCGATCATCAGCGGCACCAGGTAGTTGGCGAAGCCAAAGACCAGGGGCATTGCCGCCAGAAAGATCATGGTCGTTCCGTGCATGGTGAACAGCTGGTTAAAGGCTTCCGGCGAGATCAGGTGGTTGTTGGGCACGGCAAGTTGCAGGCGGATGAGCAGCGCTTCCGCTCCGCCCACCACCAGGAACAAGAGCCCATAAACAATGTACATCAGGCCCAGCTTCTTGTGATCTACGGTAACAACCCACTCGTGCAGATGCTCAAAAACGCTTTTCTCCGGCGCAGCGGCCACCGGCAGGGCCAAGCCCTCGGCATTCGAAATATGCTCTGCTGACGGTTCCATGTTTGCCTATTTTAGAGTTGCGAGGTAGGCGACCAGTTGATCGAGTTGCTGGTCGTCGAGATTCATGGCCGGCATCAGCACGCCGGGCTTGAACTGCCCAGGAGCCTTGATCCAGGCGCGCAGGTTCCGGGGTGTGTTCGTCACCACTCCGGAGCCGAGCGTGTCCCGGCTCATCAGATGCGTCAGGTCCGGGCCATACCGGCCATTCCCCACGGTGCCTCTGACGGCGTGGCAGTTGATACAGGCGTTCCGTTCGAACACTCGACGTCCGGCCGCAACCATTGGGTCGGCCGGAGGCAAGGCCTGCTGCTCTCTTGCCCAACGGTCGAAATCTTCCGGGGTTTGGACGTAAACCCGCAGCAACATGAGCGAATGTTGCGTCCCGCAATACTTGGCGCACTGACCCAGGAAAAGGCCGATTCGTTCCGGCTCGATCCACATGGTATTGATCTTATTCGGCACCAGTTCGGTCTTGCCCGCCAACCGCGGCACCCAAAAACTATGCACGACGTCCGCAGAGCGGAGGTCCAGGAACGTCGGAGTGCGATTCTGGGGCAGGCTGACCGGCACATGCAGCTCGTTGGCCGTCACGATGCCGAGCTTTGGATAGCGAAACTCCCACCAGAACTGATGGCCGATGGCTTGCACCTCGACAGCGCCGGGAGGCTTGGCCGCATCTTGAATTTCGTGAATGATCCGCGTGGTGGTGAGCGTCAGCACGACGACGATGAGAACCGGGACTATAGTCCAAGCCATTTCCACGGGGTTGCTGCCATAAACCTGGGGTGGCTCCTTGCCGTCATCATTCGCGCGCCGGCGGAAACGCACAACCGCGTATGCCAACAGGCTGAATACCACCACGAAAATGGCGCCGGTTATCAGCAACACGAAATCGGCGAGGTGCAAAATGGAATGAGCTGGGGTCGATTGGGGAGCAAAAATGCTGGTGCCCCGCGACAGAGTCAGGCTCGCCCCCGGCCACCCTAATCCGACGATTCCAATTTGCATCGCTACTCTCCTCCCTGTGGTCCATGTCCTCCTTGCCAAGCCGCCGCTGATCGCCTTCGAGTGGTGCTCTGCGGCGCCAGAGCGTTGCGGTCAGTTTAACGCCGGACGTTACCGCAACTCACCAGGCTGAGTCTATGGGGCCGATGACTGCTTTTTGAATTGCCTGGAAGGGGGGCGGCCTCGGGCAGCAGGAGAACCTGCGATAAGTCTAATCCAGCTCTACCCTTCAGGGGGGGCACTCCCCATTGCGACACGGGCTGACCGAGTTGTTGTGATACTGAATAACGGCACCTCGATTCCCGCTGGGACGCTCCTCTGGACTGCGGGTCTAGAAGCAAGTCCAGTGATTGAGCCCTCACCTTGCCAAAAGGTGAAAGGCCGGTTTCTGGTGAACGAATTCCTGGGTGTTCCTGGAGTCTCAGGACGCTGGGCAGCGGGCGACTCTGCGGCAGTGCCCGATGGCCAGACAGGCAGATTTTATCCACTAACAGCCCAGCATGGACTGCGCGAGGGACGCACTGTGGCGAAAAATATTGAAGCGGAGTTTCTCGGCCGTCTGCTTAAGCCCTCCCAGCTTGGCTGTAGCTGTTCTCTTGGGCCTGGTTGGGCCCTTGACGTTTTTTTGCCATCCTGGTCAGGGGAGAATCGCCCTGGCCGGCAAAACCATGACCGAGGCCAGCCAACGGGTTACCAGGGACAGAAATCAGCCTCGAACGTGCACCACAGATTTGCAAGTCGATTCCCGCGCTGGCTTTGCCGCACTTCGTAGCCCATCAGCACCATGGGCAGCCCCAGAGAAAAGAGAGTGACTGTCAGAACTTCCTTATCTGCCGGTTTCGCAGCGTCTTCACCGCGGGGTCGTCGCTGGGGCCTTCGGCGCCGCAGTTCCAGCTCCGGTTGTCGTTCGAGCCGTCGCGATTGTCCTCGCCGTTCAGCTCATTGTGCTTTTGATCCAATTCCGATTGGCAAGGCGAGAGGTGGAAGAAATCTGAGAGTATCCGAGGTCATTATCGGCTTTGTCCTTCGGGAGTTTGCGCTGATCGGGATACAGGATGCTCCTTACGATGTACCTCGGGGCCTTCGCGGGCGGGCCGAGCAGGACCAGGAGATTCGGCCTGAGAACGTTTGTCAGGCGATTCCTGCGGTGCCTCGGGGATTTGCCGGGTCACTGCTTCGCCGTCTCGAAGCGTGAGAAGCTCTTTGCAATGGCGGATAGTCAGCCCGGCTTCGCCCTGGAGCCTGTATGTGATGGAACTGCCCTCCATGCAAACTTCCAACCGCTGATCGCGCACGATGAGCGAAAAACGCAATCCCTGCAGATAGGGCCGAGGATCGAACGAGAGCATTCCTCCCCGGTCACGCATTCCCGCGATCCCATAGACAGCCGCCATCCAGCTTCCGCCGAGAGAGGCGATGTGGCATCCGTCCTTTACATTCCCGCCGATATCGGCCAAGTCCATCAACAAGGCATACTTCCAGTAATCCAAAGCCTTCGTCCGATACCCGAGTTCGGCCGCCACGATGCTCTGGATGCAGGCGGACAGAGACGAATCCCCGGTCGTCAGGGGATCGTAATAGTCGAAATTGCGGCGCTTCTGCTCTCGGGTGAACTCATCTCCCAACAGAAACATTGCGAGCCCCACGTCGGCCTGCTTTAGCACCTGGTGGCGATAGATGACCAGCGGGTGATAGTGAAGCAGCAGGGGATAATGGTCGTCCGGAGTGCCCTCGAAGTCCCACACCTTATGTTCCAGAAAGCTATCGTCCTGGGGGTGGATGCCCAGTTTCTCATCATAAGCCACATACATCGCGTCGGCGGCCCGGCGCCAGTCCGAGGGTTCCTCCGCCTTCAAAGCCGTACGGTATGCCAATTCGGTGTAGGCCTCGGGTTGGGTCGAGCGTAGCGCCTCGACAACATCGGCGGCGTAGCGCAGGTTCTCCCGGGCCATCAGGTTCGTGTATGTGTTGTTGTTGACGACGGTCGCGTATTCATCGGGACCGGTCACGCAATGAATGCAAAAGCGTCCGCCCTGACGTTCCGAAAAAAAGCCGAGGTCGTACCAAAGCCGGGCGGTTTCCGCCAGAATTTCGGCGCCGAACCGGCGCAGGAACTGCTCGTCCCCGGTCACCTCAACGTATTTGCGAATCGCGTTAGCAATGGCGGCATTGATGTGATATTGGGCGGTCCCCGCGGCATAGTAAGCCGACGCCTCCTGGCCGTTGATGGTCCGCCATGGGAAAAGCGCGCCTCTCTGGCTCACCTCGCGGGCGCGTTCCCGGGCGGCGTCGAGAAGGCGGTAGCGGAAAAGCAGGAGGTTTCGCGCGCTGCGTGGGTCGGTGTAGATGAGAAACGGGACCATATACATCTCCATGTCCCAGAAATAGTGTCCCTCGTAGGCCTGCCCCGTGAGTCCCTTCGCCGGGACGCCGGAACCGTCCGCGCGCGCGGTCGCTTGCAGCAGTTGGAACAGGTCCCAGCGCATGCATTGCTGCATGCGGGGCTCCGGTCCCTTCGCTTGGACATCGGCTCGCTTCCAGAAATCGTCCAGATACTGCCACTGCTCTCGCAAGAGGATCTCGAAGCCGTTTCGGCAACTCCGATCAAGCGTCAGGCGGCAACGGTCCAGTTGCTCCTCCACCGCCACCTTTCGCGACGTGTGGTAGGTGAGGTATTTAATCAAGCGCACCGGCCTGCCGGGTTGCGCCTCGATGGAGAAAATGACACGATCCGCCTGCGGCGATTCCTCTCGTTCGACCGAGTAGTCGCAGTCCGTTTCAAGCGTGTGATCGGAACCGGAGGCAAGGGTCATGCCGCTGCTGCGCGTCGTATAGCCACGCAGCAGCCGCAGTTTTTCCGCCTGACGCGCCTGCGGCACCAGAACCGATTTATCAGACTGCCGGGCCAGGCGTGGGTCGTCCTCCCCGAGCATCCCCGGCTGTTGTTGTTGGGCCAGTTCCGAGGACAGCACAATGGGCGCCCGGTCGTTGAGCACCGTCACTTCGTAGGAGATGGCGGCCAGGTGACGATCAGTGAACGACACGAGCCGCCGCGACCGCACTCGGACCTGCTTGCCCCTGGGCGTCGCCCACACAACGTCGCGGTCGAGCGTTCCGGCGCGAAAGTCCAGCGCCCGTTCGTAACGGAGGATTTCCGCCCTGGTGAGGTCGAAGACCTCGTCATCAACGTAGAGCCGGATCAGCGTTCCGTCGGGGACATTGACGATGGTTTGGCCGGTCGTGGGGAAGGCATGCTGCCGCTCCCCGTAGGGAATCGGCCACGTCTCATGAAATCCGTTGATGAAGGTCCCGGGCTCATGCGCCGGCGTCCCCTCCTCGAAGCTACCGCGCATGCCGAGGTAGCCGTTCGCGGTGGCGAAAATGGTCTCTGTCTGGGCCAGGAAGGCTGGGGCGAACTGCCGCTCCACTATCCGCCAGTCCTCGACGGGGTAGATGAACTCGGGTGGCGGGACCAGTTCATGCCGGATCATCCTTGGTGCCCTCCAATTAGCTCGCTGAGATGCGCCACCACCACGTCCGCCCCGCTTTGCCGGAGCGCTTCGGCACTCCCGCCCCGGTCCACGCCGACAACCAGACCAAAGCCGCCCGCATGGCCAGCCTGGACGCCGGCGATGGCATCCTCGACGACCACCGCCCGCGCTGGCAGCACGCCGAGCAATTCCGCCGCGTGAAGATAAGTGTCCGGGGCAGGCTTCCCCGGCAGGTGCAACCGATCGATCACCTCGCCGTCCACCCGAATGTCGAACAGTCCCTCGATCCCAACCGCCCGAAGGACCTCGGCACAGTTCCGGCTCGACGACACCACCGCGGTCTTCAGGCCAAGCTCCCGGACCCGCCGGACAAGGTCAATTGCACCCGGATAAGTTTTGACCCCGCCCGTATGGAGCGCCTGCTTGACCAACTCATCTTTCTGGTTGCCCAGGCCGCATACGGATTCCTCGTCCGAAGCCGAAGTTTCGGTCCCCTCCGGCAAGCAGATCCCGCGGGAGGCGAGGAAACTGCGGACCCCGTCATAGCGCGGCTTGCCGTCCACGTATTGCTTGTAATCGGCATCCACGTCAAATGGGCGGAACGGCTCGCCCGTGCGGCGGCTCCGGCTCTGCAGGTAATCGTCAAGTATCTGCTTCCAGGCGGCCGCGTGGACTTGCGCCGTGGAAGTCAGCACCCCATCCAGGTCGAACAGGACGGCCTCGAATCGCGCCGGTGTGAGAACCAAGGGAACTTGCCCGTTTTTAGGCATCATGGCTGCTCCGCTCATCTCCCGCGAATGCCCTGATTTGCAAGGCGGTTGTTACAGGTTGGGTCTCCTTCAATGGTGTCCAGGTGTTTCTGGCTGATTAAGCTTACCCCGGCCAGGTCCACTGGTCCACTTCGGGCTTATCAATACCGTATTCGTAAGCGTAGTTCTGGCATTCGATCTGCATGTTGCGCAGCTTCTCCTTGGCGTGGGCGCCCGCCACGCGAAGGGCGGGCACGCGGTCAATCACATCCATGGCCAGGCTGAAGCGGTCGGTCTGGTTCCGAATCGCCAGGTCAAGCGGCGTGTTGATGTTGCCCTTCTCCTTATAGCCTCGGACGTGCAGGTTCTTGTGATTGGTGCGGCGGTAAGTCAGCCGATGGATGAGCCAGGGATAGCCGTGGAAAGCGAAGATGATCGGCTTGTCAATGGTAAACAGCGAATCAAAGTCACGGTCCGTCAGGCCGTGGGAATGCTCCGTGGAAGGCGTGAGCTTGAAGAGGTCCACTACGTTGACGAAGCGGATCTTCAAGCTTGGGAAATACTCGCGCAACAGGACGGTCGCTGCGAGGGCTTCCTGGGTGGGAATGTCGCCGGCGCAAGCCATGACGACGTCCGGTTCCGTCCCTTCGTCGTTGCTGGCCTGGGGCCACAGGCTGATGCCTTTGGTGCAATGGGCGATGGCCTGCTCCATGCTAAGGTATTGCAGGTGTTTCTGTTTATCCGAGACAATCACATTGACGTAGTTGGTGCTCTTGAGACAGTGATCGGCCACGGAGAGTAGGCAGTTGGCATCCGGCGGCAGGTAGATGCGGCAGACATCCGCGCTCTTGTTGCAAACGATATCCAGAAAGCCGGGGTCCTGGTGCGTAAAGCCGTTGTGATCCTGGCGCCAGACGGTGGAGGTGATGAGCAGGTTGAGCGACGAGATCGGCGCCCGCCACCCCAGCCCGCGGGAGATCTCCAGCCATTTGGCGTGCTGATTGAACATGGAGTCAATGACGTGGGCGAAGGCTTCATAGGTGGCGAAGAACCCGTGGCGGCCGGTGAGCACATAACCCTCAAACCAGCCCTCGAGCGTGTGCTCCGAAAGCATCTCCAACACCCGGCCATCGGGGGCTAAATCGCCGCCATCGGCGTCCTCCGGCAAGTACTCGGCAAGCCAGAGCTTCTTGCTCACCTCCCAAATGGCATCGAGCTTATTTGAGGCAGTCTCGTCGGGGCCAAAGACACGGAAGTTTTCCATGTTTTGCCGCATAACGTCGCGCAGGAATCGGCCCAGTGGCCGAGTGTTCTCGGCCCAAACCTGGCCCGGTTTGTCCACCTTGACTCCATAACTGCGGAAATCCGGCATGCAGAGGGGCTTGCGCAGCAGACCTCCATTGGCGTGAGGATTCGCGCTCATGCGCCGGGCGCCTTTGGGAGGAAGCGCTTTGAGTTCGGGCACCAGCTGTCCCTTCTCGTCAAATAGCTCCTCGGGCCGATAGCTGCGCAGCCAGGCTTCCAACTGCCGCAGATGGGCCGGGTTTTCATGCACGCCGACCAGGGGAACCTGGTGTGCGCGCCAGGAGCCTTCGACTTTGTGGCCATCCACTTCCTTGGGTCCGGTCCAGCCCTTTGGGCTGCGCAGCACGATCATCGGCCAACGGGCCCGGGTCGCACGCCCGTTGGCGCGAGCCTCTTGCTGAATGCGGCGAATCTCCAGCACACAGGTCTCCAGGGTGGCAGCCATCTTTTGGTGCATGCTCATGGGCTCGTCGCCTTCCACAAAATAGGGCTTCCAGCCATAGCCTTTGAACAAATCCTCGAGTTCCTGGTGGGAGATGCGGGCCAGAATCGTGGGATCATTAATCTTGTAGCCGTTGAGTTGCAGGATCGGCAGCACCGCGCCGTCCCGGACGGGGTTCAGGAATTTGTTGGCATGCCAGGCGGTCGCCAGCGGCCCGGTTTCGGATTCTCCGTCCCCCACCACGACGGCCACCAGCAGGTCAGGATTGTCGAAGGCGGCGCCGAACGCGTGCGAGATGCTGTAGCCCAACTCGCCGCCCTCGTGAATCGAGCCCGGCGTCTCCGGCGTACAATGGCTCCCGATGCCGCCGGGAAAGGAGAATTCCTTCAAGAACAAGTGCATCCCCCGCTCATTCTCACCCTTGTTTGGGTACACCTCCGAATAGGTCCCCTCCAGGTAAGTTGGGGCCAGAACGCCGGGCGCGCCGTGGCCTGGCCCGGCCATAAAGATGGCATTGAGATCGTATTTCTTGATCAACCGACTGAGGTGGATATAGAGGAAGCTCAGGCCAGGGCTGGTGCCCCAGTGGCCCAGCAGGCGCTGCTTGACGTGTTCCCCTTTCAGCGGTTCGCGCAGCAGCGGATTGGAGCGCAGATAAATCATGCCGGCGGCCAGGTATTTGCAGGCCCGCCAATAGGCATCCATTTTACGCAACTCTTCGCCGGACAACCTCTCCGCGGTTCCCAGGTTCACGACGGCGCTCACTCTTCGCTTCTCGGCGGCTATTGCAGGTGCTCTACTTTTCATGCGTGTCCTTTATAGGCTTCTGTTTGTGTCTATGTTGAAGGGATCGGAATGATGTCTTCGCGCTCACGGACGATGAACATGAAAACGGCACGCGCCTGTGACTCCGTTGCTTCGGTCAAGCTCATGTACAAATCGACCAAGGACTGTTCGTCCAGGGGCGTTTGTGCACTCGTCGGAACCAAGTCTTCAGGCGGGCGATCGATTCCGGGTGGAACGGTTAATGGTGTGTTCATGATTTAAAAAATTCCGTCCATCAATCTTCTTTCAACGTCGTCAGGATGGAATGCTTTCGCCCCGCCCCAGCCGCGGACCTCCTCGGAAGTGAGCCAAAATAGCCCCGCCGCCCTTTGTTCAAGAAATCAACGCCAGCAGGACACTCTCGCTAAGACACACTTCCTTTTTCACTATTGCACCACGGGGCCGAAAGGCAAATGCTCTTCATCCAATTTGCTTTCATGCAGCTTCCTTTAGCGCCACCCCCAACAGGTCCTTGGCCATGGTGACTACCACATCCGGTTCGAATCCGAATTTCTTTTGGAGTTCCTTCAATGGCGCTGAGGCGCCGAAGGTGTGCATCCCGATCACTCGGCCGCTCAAGCCGACATAGCGTTCCCAGCCGAAGGTGGAGGCCTGTTCGATGGCAATACGCGCGGTCACGTTGGGTGGCAGCACCGCCTGGCGGTATTGCTGCGGCTGACGCTCAAAGATGTCCCATGAGGGCATCGAGACCACGCGGGAGCGAATGCCTTCAGCCTTCAACTGTTCGTGCGCCTGCACGGCAAGGATGAGTTCGCTGCCTGATGCGATGAAGATCAGCTCGGGGTTGTTGCCGGGAGGGTCCGCCAGGACATAGGCTCCGCGAGCCACTCCCGCCGCAGGCGCATATTTGCTCCGGTCCAAAGTCGGCAGCGGCTGGCGTGATAAAACCAGTGCTGTCGGTTGGTGGCGCAGTTGCAGGACATAGCGGTAAGCCTCGACGACTTCGTTGGCGTCCCCGGGGCGCAGCGTGACTAGGTTCGGAATCGCTCGTAATGAAGCCAAATGCTCGATGGGCTGATGGGTCGGGCCATCCTCCCCATCCCCCATGGCGTCGTGGGTAAACACGAAGATCGTGGGCAGTTCCATCAGGGCTGAAAGGCGGATTGCAGGACGCGCGTAATCGCTGAAGATGAAGAAAGTCGCGCCGAAGGGCCGCAGCTTGGAGAGGGACAATCCGTTGACGATGGCACCCATTGAATGTTCACGAATGCCAAAATGCAGGTTCTTGCCGCCCGGACTGCCTGGTTCAAGGTCGTCGGCGCCCTCGAAGCGCAGGGTGGTTTTGTTGGAAGGGGCGAGATCGGCTGAGCCGCCCAGAAACCAGGGGATGTTCTGCGCCAGCACATTCAAAACCTTGCCGGAAGCATCCCGGCCGGCCAGGCCCTTCGGGTCAGCAGGAAAGACCGGCACATTGCGGTCCCAGCCGACCGGCAGTTCCCGTCGTTGCATCTGATCGATTTCGGTGGCAAGGGCGGGGTTCTTGGATCGATAGGCGCTGAACAGCTCCGTCCATTGTCTTCTGGCCTCGGCGCCACGCCGCCCGATTCCGGCTTGGAAATGCTGATAAACGCCCTCCGGGACGAGAAACTTCGCCTCTTCAGGCCAGCCGTAGAAGCGCTTGACCAACCGGACTTCCTCTTCGCCGAGAGGTTCCCCATGCGCTTCGGCCGTATCCTGCTTGTGCGGAGCACCGTAGCCGATGTGGCTGTCCAGGACGATGAGAGTGGGCCGACCTTTGGTCTGCCGGAAAACCGCCAGGGCGTGTTCGATGCGGTCAATGTCGTTGGCGTCGCCAACGCGCAGGACGTTCCAATCGTAGGCAAGGAACCGAGCGGCCACATCCTCAGTGAAGGCGAGGCGAGTGTTGCCTTCGATGGTGATGTGATTGTTGTCATAGATCCAACAGAGGCTGTCCAGGCCGAGGTGCCCCGCCAGCGAAGCCGCTTCCGAAGAGATCCCTTCCATGAGGCAGCCGTCGCCGCAGATGGCGTAGATGTTATAGTCGAAGATGTCAAATCCGGGCTTGTTGTAGCGGTTGGCCAGCCATTTTTGCGCGATGGCCATGCCGACGCTCGTGGCGACTCCTTGGCCGAGCGGGCCGGTGGTAGTTTCCACGCCTGACACCCAATGATACTCCGGGTGGCCCGGCGCCTTGCTGTCTAATCGGCGGAACCGACGGATGTCGTCGAGCGTGACCGAGGGTTGCCCCAGCGTCTCATAGTCCGCATTGACCGCCCGGACGGCGGTAAGGTGGAGGATGGACCAGAGAAGCATGGAGGCGTGGCCGTTTGAGAGCACAAACCGGTCGCGATTGGGCCAGATAGGGTCCTGCGGGTCAAAGCGCAGCACCCGGTTCCAGATCGTATAGACCAGCGGAGCGAGGGCCATAGGCGTGCCCGGGTGGCCTGATTTGGCCGCTTGGACCGCATCGATCGAGAGAGTGCGGATCGTGTTGATCGCCAGTTGAACCATGTTGTCATCTGCCATAAGAACTCCTATATCTCCGTTCCTTCTGTTACCTCCTGTTCAAATGAACGATTCCCCTCCAGCGCCCCCACCTTGGCCAGCCTGCGCACGTGTCGTGGGGCCTGGCTGAATTCCGCGGCGAGAAATGTCTGGACGAGGTCCCAGGCCAATTCCACGCCTTCGATTCGTCCGCCCAAACAGAGCACGTTGAGATTATCGTCTTCGACCCCTTGTTTTGCCGAGAAATGATCCTCAATCAGACAGGCGCGGACGCCTCTGATTTTGTTCAGGCAAACTGAGGCGCCCACGCCGCTGCCACAAACCGCCACGCCACGGTCCACCTTGCCGGAAGTAACGGCCTGGCCCAGCGGGACGACGAAATCGGGATAATCATCTTCCGGCGTCAGCTCTTTAGCGCCGAAATCAGTTACCTCATGGCCCGCATCTCGCAGTCGAGCAGTCAGCTTCTCTTTGAGTTCAAACCCACCGTGATCAGTCGCAATTCCTATTCGCATATTTCTCGTCATTTGTTATTCCTTCTTTCCAGCCGCGGCGCGGTCGGCCAGGACCTGGGCCTTGTCCTGGCGGATGCGACCCGCCGGAATGGAGGGGTCGCCGCGCTGCAACCGTGCAAGCATGTCCGCTTTCTCCGGCCCGGTCACCAGCCACAGGATACGGCGGGAACGGTTAAGCATGGGATAGGTCAAGGTCATCCGCCTCCGCTGCTGGTAAAAGCCGGTCAGGGCAACGTCACGGTCGGTGATATCGAGGACCGGATCCCCCGGCACAAGCGAAGCCGTGTGTCCATCCGGTCCAAGCCCCAAATGAGCCAGGTCCAGCACCGGAGGAGAACCGGCAATTTGTTGGAGCAGCCTGGCATAGCTCGCAGCCGCGGCTTCCACATCCTTTTCTTCCACTGGCATGGCATGGATTTGTTCGGGCGGCAGCGGGGCGTGTTCGAGCAGGCTCTCCCGCAAGTGCGTGAGATTGCGATCCGGGTCGCCCGCCGGCGCCACCCGTTCGTCCACCTGCACCACGTGCACGTGCTTCCACGGCACGGACTCCTCTGCCAGCGCCCGCAGCATCTGCCACGGAGTGTGGCCGCCGCTGACCGCCATGACAAAGCGGTCGCGTGCAGCCACGGCCGCCGAGGCCTCCGACGCAATGATCTTTGCCGCCTGTTTGGCCACGGCATCGGAATTGCCAAGCACCTGTATCTTCATGCCCGAAACCTCAACTGAATCGAAACCAGCAAGATTGGTACACCTATGCAGCCTTTAACTCTGCAACCTTTTCCAGGTCGGAAGTAGTTACGACCGGGTTGGCCCATCCGCCAGGGGGCGTAACGGATTCGACCTCAGCCGGCCCCCAGGTCTTTGGCTCATATTCATACACCGGCGTGCCGGCCTTGAGCACTGGGTCAACGATGCGCCACGCCTCCTCGACGTAGTCCTCGCGGGCAAACAACGTGGCATCTCCTGCCATCGCGTCGCCGAGCACGCGCTCATAGGCATCCATCTCCTTGGCGCAGGGATGGCGGCTGGCCAGCAGTTCCGATAATTCGCTCTGCGATTCCTCAACTGGGGAGGTAACGTTCAGGCCGAACGCCAAAACCGTGTCGGGGCTGATTCTTAGCCGAGCGTAGTTGGGTTCCAGGCTGTAATGCTCGTACATGGTCGGCGGCTGGCGCAAGCGGACCAGGATTTCGGTGCAGGTCACGGCGAGGCATTTCCCCGCCCGGATATAAAAGGGCACCCCGCGCCAGCGCCAGGAATCGATGCACAGTTTTAGTGCGGCAAAGGTTTCGACTTTGGAATCTGGCGCCACGCCCGGCTCCTTGCGGTAGCCTCGGAACTGCCCGCGCACCAGATTCTTCGCTTCCAGCGGCGTGATGGCCTTGAGCACCTTCACTTTTTCGTCGCGTATGGATTCACTGTCGGTGCGAATGGGCGGTTCCATGGCCAGATTGGCCAGCACCTGGAACAGGTGGTTTTGCACCACGTCGCGGACGGTGCCAACCTGCTCGTAAAACTTGCCGCGGCCCTCGACGCCGAAATCCTCGGCCATCGTGATCTGCACGCTTTCGACATGAGAACGATTCCAGAACGGCTCCAGCATTTCGTTGGCGAACCGGAAGAAGGTCATGCTATGCACCGGCTGCTTGCCGAGATAATGATCAATGCGGAAGATGGCGCTCTCGTCAAATGCTTTAAGCAGAATCTGGTTAAGGGCCTTGGCCGAGGGCAGGTCGCGGCCGAATGGCTTTTCGATGATTACCCGGGCGCCTTGGGTGCAACTGCTCTGGGAAAGCTGCTCCACCACGGTGCCAAAGGCGGAAGGCGGGATAGCCAGGTAATAGGCCGGGTTTCGGGCGTTACCCAGCTCTTTGCGCAAGGCCTGGTAGGTTGCCGGGTCGGAATCGTCCCCTCGCACATAGCGCAGCAGGCCGGTGAGCTTCTCAAAAGCCGCCGGATCAACGCCCCCATGGGCTTCCAGGCTCGCGCGGGCGCGGGCTTTGAGGGCAGCCAAATCAGGGGCCGAACGGGCGACTCCAATAACCGGCACGTTGAGGTCGCCGCGTTGGATCATCGCCTGCAGAGCGGGAAATATCTTCTTGAAGGCCAGGTCGCCCGTGGCCCCGAAAAAGACTAAAGCGTCGGAATGAAAAGAGTTCATAGTTTTATGCTGCCTTGGCGAGGGGTTGTTCCAGGTGCCCGCCAAACCCATAGCGCATGGCGGAAAGCAGTCTGTCCTGGTAATCGGCGTCGCCGCGCGAGGCAAACCGTTCGTAAAGCGCCGTGGTCAACACTGGCACCGGCACCCCTTCGTCAATGGCCGCCTTGATGGTCCAGCGGCCCTCGCCTGAATCCGAGACCCGACCGGCGAACCTCGCCAATTGCGGGTCGGCAACCAGCGCGCTGGCTGTAAGGTCCAGGAGCCAGGAGGCGATGACACTGCCTCGGCGCCACACTTCGGCCACGTCGGCCAGGTTGAGGTTGAACTGATAGTCTTCCGGGTCGCGCAACGGCGTCGTTTCGGCGTCGGCCCGGCCTTGCTCTCTGCCGATGTTGGCGGATTTCAAGACGCCCAATCCTTCGGCGTAGGCGGCCATGATGCCGTATTCGATACCGTTGTGGACCATCTTGACGAAGTGTCCCGCGCCGTTAGGGCCGCAATACAGGTAACCTTGCTCGGCGGTGCCGCCCAGTTGCTCCCGTCCCGGCGTGCGCGAAATGTCGCCAACGCCAGGGGCCAGCGTGGCAAAGATGGGGTCCAGGTGCTGCACTGCGTCCGATTCGCCGCCAATCATCATGCAGTAGCCCCGCTCTAGGCCCCAGACGCCCCCGCTAGTGCCCACATCCACATAATGGATTCCCTTCGCAGCCAGTTGCTTGGCTCGGCGGATGTCGTCCACATAGTAAGAATTGCCGCCGTCGATGAGGATGTCGCCGGCCTCCAGCAGAGGCAACAAATCGGCGATGGATTGGTCCACCACAGCCGCCGGGACCATCAGCCAGACGGCGCGCGGCTTTTCGAGCTTGCTCACTAAATCAGCTAGCGAGTTGGCGCCGATGGCTTTCTCTTTGACCAAGTCCTTTACCACCTCCTGCGAACGGTCAAAGGCCACGCATTCGTGTCCACCCTTAATAAGTCGGCGCGCCATGTTGGCGCCCATCCGGCCCAGTCCAATCATCCCCAGTTGCATGGTTGTCTTCTTTTTCATAATCCACTCCTCCTATTCTTTAGTTTTGTTTACAGCGCTGTTTGCGGCGTCCTTCAACCGTTTCATGGCTGCAGTTGCTCCATCGCAGTCACCAAAAACCGAGGTTCCGGCCACCAGGACGCTCGCCCCGGCCGCCACGGCTAACGGAGCCGTTTCTTCATCAATTCCTCCGTCCACCTCCAGGTCGCAGCCCGGTTTGATCTGTTCGATCATCTGGCGCACACGCCCAATCTTGCCAAGGGTCGTGCGGAGGAAATGCTGGTGGCCAAAGCCCGGATTGACTGTCATGACCAGCACCTGGTCCGCATCGGGCAGGATCTCCTCGAGCACGGCTGCGGGCGTGGCCGGGTTGATCACCACCCCAGCGCGCTTGCCGAGCGCCTTAATGCGCTGGACGGTGCGGTGCAGGTTGGGGTTTCCCTCCCAGTGCACCAGAAACGAATCCGAGCCCGCTTCACAGAACTCGTCCAGGAACAGATCCGGGTTGGTCACCATCATGTGAGTCTCCAGGGGTAAGCGGGTCACCTTCCGCAGCGACTGGACGACCACCGCGCCCAGGGAAATGTTGGGCACAAAATGGCCATCCATCACATCCACATGGATGCGGTCGGCGCCACACCGGTCAGCCTCGGCAACCTGTTCGCCCAAGCGCGCGAAGTCGGCCGCGAGGATTGACGGGGCAATTTTGATGGCGCCTCGTGAGCCTTGAAACATGGGCTGCTGAGTTTCGTTTTGAAGCGATGAAGGCGGTGGCCGTGTTGCGAGCATACTGATACTCCTATTCAAGCTGCCTTCAGCTCCCTCTCTTGCTCCCAGCCTGGCTGCTTAACCGTGGATGCCTCAAAGATGCTCCGAATAGAGGCATCCAGCACGGCATCGAATTTCGCATCGGATTGCTGGGCCAGGAGCCCCTCGAGCAACGCCCGCGAAAAGCTCGCCACCACGCCATGGTTTCTGCCCAAGCGTTCATTGGCTTCTTGCCGGGAATAACCGCCCGAGAGCGCAAGCACCCTCACCACGTTGGGATGCCTGGCCAAATCGGCGTAAAAGTCGTCTTGCTCCGGCAGCGTAAGTTTGAGGAAAACCAATTGCCCGGCCGGCAGCTTGTTGAGCTTCTCGAGTACCGCCGCCTTAAGTAACTCTTCGGCTTTGGCTTTCTCAGGACAATGAATATCCACTTCCGGCTCGACAATCGGCACGAGGCCCGCCGCAAGGATTTGCGCCCCCACTGCGAACTGCTGATTTACGATTTCTTTGATCCCGGCAGCATTGGCCTGTTTGATGAAAGAACGCATCTTGGTGCCGAAGATGCGCTTTGCTTTGGCTTTGTTCAGCAGTGGCGCGAGCTGAGGCATGGGTTTCATCAAGCGTACCCCGTCTTTCTCTTCTGCCAGGCCCTTGTCCACTTTCAAGAACGGGACGACCCGTTTTGCGTTCCAAAGATAGTCCGCTGTGGCTTGCCCCTGGATGTCCCGGTCCATGGTATTCTCAAACAGGATCGCGCCAAGAATCCGTTCGCCGGTGAAGCTGGGGCTGGTAATGACCCGCGTGCGCATCTGGTGCACAATCGCGAACATCTCATCTTCGTTGGACCATGCCCCCCCCTTGATTCCATAAGCCGCCAACGCCTTGGGCGTGCTGCCGCCGCTTTGGTCCAGCGCGGCAACAAAGCCGGGCTGTGTCCTCATTTTTTGCACTTGTTGTTCATTCAAGCCAGGAGCATTCATAAAGTCTTCCTCAATTCCCGGTAGCGCCGGATCAGGTTGTTGGTCGAGCTGTCGTGGGTCGGTTTCGGCTCGGTGGGGGCTTCAAGTTCAGGAATTATCCTTTGCGCCAGGGCTTTGCCCAGCTCCACGCCCCATTGGTCGAATGAGTTGATGTTCCAGATAACGCCTTGGGTAAACACGCTGTGCTCGTAGAGAGCGATGAGCTTCCCGAGCACTTCCGGCGTGAGCCGGTCAGCCAGGAGAACGTTCGATGGGCGATTGCCCTCGAAGACCCGATGCGGCACCAGCCAATTCGGCGTGCCCTCCGCCTTAACTTGCTCTGGGGTCTTCCCGAAGGCCAGCGCCTCGGCCTGGGCAAATACATTGGCCAGCAGCAGGTCATGGTGACGCCCCAGCGGCGTCAGGGCCTGGCCGAACCCGATGAAGTCGCACGGAATCAGCCTCGTGCCCTGGTGAATCAACTGGTAAAATGAGTGCTGGCCGTTGGTGCCGGGCTCACCCCAGAAGATCGGGCCGGTGTCATAGTTGACCGCTTTGCCTTCCAGTGTCACATGCTTGCCGTTGCTCTCCATGGTCAACTGCTGCAGGTAGGCCGGGAACCGTTTCAGGTATTGCTCGTAGGGCAGCACGGCAACGGTCTGGGCGTCGAAAAAGTCGGTGTACCACACGGCCAGCAGGCCCATCAGCGCCGGCAGGTTCTGTTCAAAGGGCGCGGTTCGGAAATGCTCGTCCATTTGGTGGAAGCCCCCGAGCATTGCGCGGAAGTTCTCCGGTCCAATGGCCAGCATGGTGGAAAGTCCGATCGCCGAATCCATCGAATAGCGCCCTCCCACCCAGTCCCAGAAACCAAACATGTTGGCGGTATCGATGCCGAATGCGGACACCTTCTCCGCATTGGTGGAGACTGCCACGAAGTGCTTGGCCACGGCCGAGCGGTCGCTGCCCAACCCCTTGAGCAGCCAGTCGCGCGCGGTTTCGGCATTGGTCATGGTCTCCAGCGTGGTAAAGGTCTTCGAGGAAACGATGAACAAGGTTTCCGCCGGGTCGAGATCGCGGGTCGCCTCCACAAAATCAATCCCGTCCACGTTCGAGACAAAGCGAAACGCCATGCTGCGCTCGCTGTAATGCTTAAGCGCCTCATAGGCCATCACTGGGCCAAGGTCCGAACCGCCGATGCCGATATTCACCACGTTCCTGATGCGCTTGCCGGTATGGCCCTTCCATTCGCCGCTGCGGATGCGGTTGGAGAAGGCCTCCATCTTATCGAGCACCGCATGGACTGCGGGCACCACGTTCTTGCCCTCCACGAGGATGGTGGCGTCTCGCGGCGCGCGCAAGGCCACGTGCAGGACGGCGCGGCCCTCCGTGACATTGATTTTCTCGCCGCTGAACATTGCGTCGCGCCTGGCACCCAAATTGGCTTCCTCGGCCAATTGCACCAGCAGCTTTAGAGTTTCGTCCCTGAGGCGGTTCTTGGAGTAGTCCAGAAACAATCCGGCGCCTTCGGCAGTGAGCCGTTCGCCTCGTTGTGCGTCCTCGGCGAAAAGCTCGCGAAGGTGCAGCTTTTTGATTTGTTTGCTGTGCTCGGCTAGTGCTTTCCAAGCCGCGCGCCGGGTGAGGGGTTTGATGGTTGTTTTCATGGCGTTGGTTATTCCTTTCACCTTTTCACCTGGAGCGGTCTGCCTGCTGCCCGGACACAAGGATGCTTGTCTCGCATGGAGCCATCGGTCTTTTCCCACAGGCGAAATCCCCCAACGAACGCGTTGGCGTTGTCGCCAGCCCGGCAACCGGGCGGCAGTTCCTTCAATTGATGAATGTTGCCACCACCGAGAACCACGTCCTCCGGTTCCAGGGCAGCGATGAGCCGCTCCACCGCGTCAGCGACATGGCGCCGCCACTTCTTCTTGCCATGCTTCTCCAGGCCTCGAATGCCCAGGTAGTCCTCGAAAGTGGCCTTTTTGTAAGGCAAGTGTCCCAATTCCAGCGGTTCGACAATGCCGTCCACGATCGCCGCGGATCCAAGCCCTGTCCCCAGGCCCAGAAAGAGCATTTTGCCTTGCTCGTAGCTGCCTAGAGCCTGCATGGCGGCGTCGTTCACAACCTTGACCGGGCGTTTGAAGGCGGCTTGAAAGTCGAAACCCTTCCAACCCTTTCCCAGGTTCCACGGATCAGAAACGGGCCGGTTCGCAACGACCGGCCCCGGGTAACCGATGGATACAGCTTCATATTTCCAGTCGGCCACCAGTTCCCGGACTTTAGACACCATCTGCTTGGGTGTCAGGGCAGGCCCGGAAACAAACTCCCGCTTGGTGTCCTGACCGGTGGCCAGGACCTTGACGTGAGTGCCGCCGACATCAATGACCAGCACGTTCACCGGAGCGCAGGAGCGTGGGGCATAGGAGCGTGACAGCGCTTTTCGTGCGCTCCACGCTCCGCGCTCCACGGTTGTCTCGCGGGGTCTCATTTCGCTTGCCACCTCCAGCTCCGCACTTCCGGCAGGTCCTCGCCGTGTTTGTCTATGTAGGTTTTGTGGTCGATCAGCTTCTCGCGGATGACTTGCTTAACGTAAGCGGCGCGCGTCCCAAGGCTCGGGACGCGGTCCACCACGTCTCCCACCAGGTGAAAACGGTCCAGCTCGTTGAGCACTACCATGTCGAAGGGCGTCGTCGTGGTGCCCTCTTCCTTGTAGCCGTGAACGTGAAGATTGCCGTGGTTGGTCCGGTGATAGGTTAAGCGATGGATCAGCGAGGGATAGCCGTGATACGCAAAGATGACCGGTTTATCTTTGGTGAAGAGCGCGTCGAAATCCTTGTCGCTCAGGCCATGCGGATGTTCGCGCTGCGGTTGCAGGGTCATGAGGTCTACCACATTGATCATACGGACCTTCACCTCCGGGGAATGTTGTCGCAGAAGCTGGACCGCCGCCAAGGTCTCCAGCGTTGGGGTGTCTCCCGCACAGGCCATGACCACGTCGGGTTCGCCGCCACGGTCGTTGCTGGCCCATTCCCAAATGCCCAGCCCGGCCGTGCAGTGTTTGATGGCGGCGTCCATGTCCAGCCACTGCCAGCTCGGTTGTTTGTCGCAGACAATCACGTTGACGTATTGGCGGCTCCGCAGGCAATGGTCGGTCACCGAGAGCAGCGTGTTGGCATCCGGTGGCAGGTAAACCCGGATTACCTCGGCTTTCTTGTTGATCACGTGGTCGATGAAGCCGGGGTCCTGGTGGCTGAACCCGTTGTGGTCCTGCCGCCAGACCAGCGAGCTGAGCAGGTAGTTCAAGGAGGCAATCGGCCGGCGCCAGGGAATGTGGCGTGTCACCTTCAGCCACTTGGCATGCTGGTTGAACATCGAATCCACGATGTGGATGAAGGCCTCGTAGCAGGAAAAGAATCCGTGCCGGCCAGTGAGCAGATAGCCTTCCAGCCACCCCTCGCACTGGTGCTCGCTCAACATCTCCATGACTCGGCCCTCGGGTGAGACATGCTCGTCGGAGGGAATAATTTGCGCCGTCGAACGCCGATCGGTTATTTCGAAGACGGGCTGCCATCGGTTGGACGCGATTTCGTCGGGGCCAAAAACCAGAAAGTTGTTCGGGTTCGTTCTCATGACGTCGCGGATGAGCTGCGCCTGCACACGGGTTGGCTCAGCCAGGACGGCCCCGGGCTTGGGCACCTTGACAGCGTAATCACGGAAGTCCGGGATTCGCAAGTCGCGCAGGAGCAGCCCGCCGTTGGCGTGTGGGTTGGCCCCCATGCGCCGTGTTCCCTTCGGCGCCAGCTCGGCAAGGTCCGGGCGCAATCTGCCAGTCTTGTCGAAAAGCTCCTCTGGCTTGTAGCTCCTCATCCAGCGCTCGAGGATTTTGATGTGCTCCGGTTTGTCCATGTCGGCCATCGGCACCTGGTGCGCGCGGAACGTCCCCTCAATCTGTTTCCCATCCACGACCTTGGGGCCAGTCCAGCCTTTGGGAGTGCGCAACACCACCATCGGCCAGCGCGGACGCTCTTTAAAACCGTTGCGCCGGGCCTCCTCCTGAATGCGCTTGATGTCGGTGAAAACAAGGTCGAGCGTCGCCGCCATTTGCTGGTGAACGGCATCCGGCTGGTCGCCGGCGACGAAACGGGGTTCATACCCGTAGCCGCGCAACAACAATTCCAGCTCCTCCTGCGGGATGCGCGCCAGCACCGTCGGGCCGGCGATCTTGTAGCCGTTCAGATGCAGAATGGGCAGCACCGCGCCATCTCTCGCCGGATTCAGGAACTTGTTGGAATGCCAGGCTGTAGCCAACGGGCCGGTCTCGGCTTCGCCATCGCCGATCACGCACGCGGCAATGAGATCAGGATTGTCGAAGGCGGCGCCGAAGGCATGAGCCAGCGAATAACCAAGTTCGCCACCTTCGTGAATGGAGCCGGGCGTTTCGGGCGCCGCGTGGCTGGGAATGCCGCCGGGAAAAGAGAACTGCGTGAACAAGCGTTTCATTCCTTCCTCGTCCTGCGACACGTTCGGATAGAGTTCGCTGTAAGTGCCCTCAAGATACGTGTTGGCCACCACGCCGGGCCCCCCATGGCCGGGGCCGGTGATGTATATCATGTTCAGGTCGCGCTCCTTGATGATGCGGTTGAGATGAACGTAGATGAAATTCAATCCGGGCGTGGTGCCCCAATGGCCGAGGAGCCGCGGCTTGATGTGCTGGCGCTTGAGCGGCTCTTTGAGCAGCGGATTGCCGTAGAGATAGATCTGACCCACGGACAGGTAATTGGCTGCCCGCCAGTAGGCGTCCATCTTTCGGAGCAGCTCGGGGGAGAGCGGCCCTTTGCCGGTAACAGGCTCTTGGAACCGGCGTTCTCCTTTGCCCCGGCCTTCCCGCTCTCGCAAAGAAAGCATGGTTCCTCGTGAGCCGACACCTTCGAGGCGGTCCTGGTGGCGGGGTGTTCGGAGAATGCTCCGAGTGCCACCGGACGGTGTGCTAGTGTCTTGCCTTTTCATAATTGCCCTCCTTCTCAACGATATAACACAAAATATCAGTGTTCTGCGCTAACCCCTGTCGCCCAGTGCGAACTTGGTTAAGCAGCCTCCTGGAGCACAGTACTCTTGGACGCGATCACCGTCAAAAGATCGTTCCACGATTTTACAAAAGACTTTGCCCCCTCGTCCTGGAGTTGAGCCGCCAAAGCATCCACATTGACACCAGCTTGAGCGAACTGCGCCAGGACCTCTTCACAATTCCCGCCGTCCCTCGGCATGGCTGCCTCAACCCTGCCATGCTGGGCAAACGCGTTCAGAGTCGAGTCGGGCATCGTGTCCACCGTGAATGGCGCCGCAAGGTTTGCCACGTATAGGGTATCGGCAGCCTTTGGGTCCTTGGTCCCCGTGCTGGCCCACAACAGGCGCTGCGGAACCGCCCCTTCGTTGCAGGCCCGTTGCCAGCGTGCCGAACCGATCAGCTCCACATAGGCCTTGTAAATGCGGCGGGCAACAGCGATGCCGAGTTGGTTGTTCAACCCTGCCGGCACCTTGCCGGCTACCGCAACGTCCCAGCGGCTGATAAAAACCGAGGCCACGGATGAGACCAACGGATTCAGTCCGGCGCTGATCCGTCGTTCAACGCCGCGCAGGAACGCCTCAGCCGCTGCCACGTACTGGTCGCGTGAGAACAAAAGGGTCACGTTGACCGGCACGCCCGCGAAAATCGCCTCCTCGATCGCAGGCAGGCCCTCCCGGGTGCCGGGAATCTTCATCAATAAGTTGTGACGGTCTGCGCGTGCGAAGAGTTGCTTGGCCTCCTCCAGAGTGCTGGCCGTGTCGTGCGCCAGGAGAGGCGAGACTTCCAGCGAGACCCGGCCATCCACGCCGTTGGTCCGGTCGTAGATCGGTTGGAAGAGGTCGGCCGCGCGCGTGATATCCTCAAGCGCCAGGTCGAAAAAGAGAGCCTCTCCGGATCGCCCCGCCGCCAGCCCGTCGAGAATCGCGCTGTCGTAGGCGCTGCTGTTTCTGATGGCATGATCAAAAATGGTCGGATTCGATGTCAGCCCGGTCACCGACAGCTCGTCAATGTAGCGCGTGAGCGTGCCGTTGTTCAGCAGGTCGCGCGTGATGTTGTCCAGCCAGATGCTCTGGCCCAGGTCGTGCAGTTTTTGTGTCGCTTTCATGTTCTTGGTTGTTCCTCGGTCGGTTCAGTCTCCCGCGCACCCGGTATCGTCCCAGAAGTCGATCACCGGCCGGGAGAGGTCATTTTCATATCCGATGGCGCTCAGCGCCGCGGTTTTTAACATAAAGCATCTTCCGGCACCGGGCTCCAGTCCAAGCCAACGGGCGGCGAGTACGCGCAGGAAATGCCCGCTCGAGAAAATCAAGACACTGCCCTTGCATTCCCGCAGGCGGCTCACCGTGTGGTCGGCTCGCTCGCCAACCTGGGTCGGTGATTCGCCGCCGGGGCACCCATCGCGGAATAACTGCCAGCCGGGACGTTTCGCCTGAATCTCAACGGTCCGAAGACCTTCGTAGTCTCCGTAGTTCCATTCCACCAGATTGGGGTCCACCTCGGCCACCGCCCCAAAGCCGGCCAGTTCGCAGGTGCGAACTGCCCGCTGTAATGGGCTCGTGAAGACCGTCGCAAAATCAAGTCCGCTCAGCCGCCTCCCGAGCCGTCGAGCGTTGCGCTCGCCGCGGTCGGTCAGCGGCAAGTCGGTTCGGCCCGTATGCTGGCCCGTAAGGCTCCAGGCCGTCTCACCGTGGCGCGCCAGATAATTGCATGGAAGGTTTTCGCTCATGGAATCGGGGCCGCTGCTCGACCCGTTTGATTTGGCTTTGTACGACGCTCACCTGCCAGTTATGGCCCTGCCAGCGCTGATCGCCTTTCCAAAAGCAGGTGAACTCAAACACAGAACCGTCGGGCCAATCCACGGTCGGGAAATCAGCAAACCAAAGGTCAAGCCCGCTCTGGTGGGCCGTCTCCGTCTTGTTGGTGTGCGCCCAACCATCCGTAGACCAGACGATCCTTGCCTCAGCACCGAGGATGATCCGCAAGATCTTCCCCCGGGGCACGCGCTGCATCGGATGGCGGAGACTCCAAATCTCGTGGTGGCTCTGCACCGGGTTTGCCACATAACGCTGGAACGCCGGCTCGACGCGATCAAAGCAAACGCCGTCATGGCGGCTGCGCACCAGGGAAACGTATTCGGCGTGGGACCAGCACAGCGGCATGGCCGCCCCGGTTGGGCAACCTCGCTTCATGCTGCCGTCCGGCAAGTCGTCAGCATCCCAAAGCTGCTCGCTGATCATTCCGCCATCGTTTGCGAACTTCTCCATCGCCTCGATGAACGGCATGGGATCGCGCCCGGCAGCCAGTTCGTAATGGCCGCGTTCTCCAGTCAAAATCGGCCAGCAGCGGCCCACACCTGTGCCGTCGAACGCGCGGCCGTCGTCTTTCTGCCCGTAACCGTCCCAGTTGTACCGCCGCCAACTCGGGCCTTGCGGCAGGTCCCGCTTGAGCACGCGATCGATCACTTTGATCGAGTCGAGCACAGTGGGATCGTTTGCGGCGCGAATCCCCAGCCGAACCAGATGCAGAAAATCGCCCCCCACCACATTCCGTGCGGGATGGAAGCCCCCTCCATTGGCGATCGGAATCATCGTCGTATTCGGGTCAGCGTGCGGCTCTGGCGCAACCGGGTTGGCCGGGTTGATGCGGATGTAATGACGAGGAATGCCCTCAACCAGCTCGCCCCGGGTGGTGACCGTCCATTCTTCAAGATGCGCTGCCAGCCAGTCCGCATACGTCAGGATGAAGTCCGCAACCTGCGTCTGGCCATGCTCCTTGCCATACTCGGCGGCGCACACCAGACCGGCGATTACCGTGGCCAAGGTCGAAGGGCAGTAGCCGGCGTTTTCTTCCCACCGTTCCTGGCTGGTCACTGGCCCTTGCAGGATGAGGTAGGCCGCGGCCCGCATAATCATCACGCAAGGATCGAGCAAACCCAGAGATACACCATGTTGGTGCAGACGCCATGCCAGGAGTATCGGAGCGGCAACTTCGTCGAGCTGCAGGCCAGTCCAATAGGCGGTGCCGTCAATCCAGCTATTCTGCGGGAAACTCCCGTCCGTCCGCTGCACGGCCGCAAGCCAGATTAGGGCGCGCAGCGGCGTGCCGGCTTGCCCCGTGGCGAGCAGTGCAGTGGCGCTTTGCACCAGATCGCGGGTCCAGACCACATGATAACCACCCAGGTCGTTATCGCCTTTGGTCTCTCCCCACGGGATGCTCATCGAGGCGACCAGCGCCCCCTGAAAGCTCTTGTCTTCATGCGCCAGCAATATGCAGCGGCTGAGCCGGTACATTCCGCCGCCATCGCCCGTGTCATCGCTGAAGTCGCATTCGGGATCGATCACCGCCCGCTGCCACTGGCGGACATACCTTTGCCGGTGAGACTCAAAGGGCTCGGCCAGCGATTGGAGCAATTTGGCCGCCGTGCTCTGGTAACTGCCCCCACAGGCAATCGCAATGGTAAACTCGCCGGTGTCGGGAAGGGCAACCTCGCCGGTCAAAGCGATGTTGCCCCCTTCGGCCTTATGGAATTCCCAGTCCATCTTGAAGTTGTCCATCAAATCCTGCCAGCCGTCGCTGGCCCCAACATAGCCGACCGACCGGCGAGAAAAATCAGGGCTGCAGGCCACCACCAGATGGAGTGCCTCCCGCTGAGCGTGGAGGAGCCGAGTGGCGCCAATCTCAGAACAGTCGCCGGAATTGCCGGCGCCATAACGGGCAATATGGGGAGCCACCAATGCATAGATGCGCAACTTCCCGCGCAAGGACTTATCCAGCACTTCGACTTTGGTGTGCTGGATCAGGACTGAACGGTGGGGATCCGTCAGCACCTGTTTTACCAAGCGGTAGCGGCCCTGGCGGTCCGAGTTGGTGAGACGGTAAAAAACACAGTCGCGGTCCGGGTATTCGATCCGGTGGTGCAGGTCCCGTTTCTCCTCGTGACAAAAGGTCTCACCGTCAGTGATGAGGAATTCGAAGTCGCGTGTGTTGGGTTCATCCACATGCGGGTAGTAAATCTCGTTGATGATGCCGTGGCTCAGCGTGAACCAGAGTCGGCAACTGGTGTGGTAGGCGGTGCCCACGCCTTCTTTAGCGCTCGAAGCCCAGCGGGGCTCGATCCCGGGCGCTCCAAACGCGACTGAATTCCCGGACATATTCATGGGTTCATGCTCGTTCCAGGTTTGCGCGAGCCCTCTGTTCATCTTCCTGCTTTCTCGCGCTCATAATTAAAATCGGTGTGGCCGGCACCTTTTGGCACAACTACCACCCCTCCACTCTTAACTTCTGCCATAACTAGCGGGAGAATCAAGCGCGGGTTCGCCCCGATTCGGCGGATTTGAGATCCCCAATGCTCCGCATGCCCCGTTTTGCTCCCTGAACAGAAACACCGGCAAAAGAGCTCCGCATGACTGTCTCACGTTCTGCCGCAGCCGCTATGTTGACAACTGTTTTGAACTATTGGAATATACTGAGAGCATGAGCAAAGTCATTACGCCGCATTTTGAGAAGCTCATCGAGCGATTTGTGGCCAGCGGGCGTTTCAACAACAAGTCCGAGGTAATCCGCGCCGGCTTGCGCCTGCTGGAAGAGCATGAGGCCAAGGTGGGGGCCGCCAACCGGGATGACTTGAGCAATATCCTTCAGACGGCTCTCTCGGATCCTCGTCCTTTGGTGCCGGCAGCGGATCTTGTCCGCCGCCGCCGGCAATGAAGAGCCTCCCGGTCTTTTTCACTGCGCTAGCCGAGGAGGATCTCGACCAGGTCGAAGATAATATTTCAGCTCGCGACCCAGCCGCCGCCGCGCGCGTGAGGGCCGCAATTGTCCAACAAAGCATCGAACTGGGGACCATGCCGGAAAAGGGGATGGCTTTGAAAGATCCTCGCAATAAGGAGGAAACCGAGGTGCGTCTTTGGCCGGTTACCCGTTATCGCCGTTACCTCGTGCTTTATAGAATCGAACCGGATCGGCTCAGGGTGCTGCGCATCCTGCACGCCGCCCAGGACTGGGCCAGGTTCTTCCGGGAGAACTAGGCGAACAAGACAGCCCCACGTTGATGTGACTCTCCCGACAGAACGTTTGAAGGACGAAAATGGTCGGGGCGGTGAGATTTGAACTCACGCTGGCCGATCTCACAGAAACCCAACAATTGCAGGGACATGCAATAGAATCAATGGTTTCAAGCGTTTGTCGTTGTGGAAGCGAAATGAAACAACGTGCATTAAAATGTTGTTTTGTGGTTAGGAATTGTTAGGAAACAAGGCGGTGAGTCACGGTCTCACTCCTGCCCTCCCAAACCAGACCATTTTCCCTTAAACTCTACGCCGGGTCTGCGCGAACTTCCCGTTGTGCCGTTCATGGTTCTCTGAGCCACGCGTGCTGGCCCCCGTAGGTCTGTTGGCGTGTGACAAATACATACCCACCAGACGGGGTGGACCTTTGCCCGGCGGGGGCCGACGGCTCGGTGCGAGCGGGTCAACTATTCTGTGCAGCCAATGGAGCATGTGTGCATGATTAAACTGCGCTTGGTCGCCGGGCGCAATACCTGAACGTTCGCTACGGCTGGAAAGCGCAGGCGTCCCCTGCCCTCCCAAAGCTCGTCCTATCACGCCTTGCTAATCAACCGGCCTGCTTTCCAGTTCAAATCCCCTCGTGCCTCCGCTAAGTTGCCGGGATGCTGGAACCGTGGCATTTACCCTGGCTGTTTGGCACCGGCCTGGCTGCGGGGTTCGTGGATTCGATCGCCGGCAGCGGCGGGCTGATTACGCTGCCGGTTCTGCTCAGCTTCGGCCTCAATCCTCAAGTCGCCTTGGGGACCAACAAACTCCAAGCGTCCTTCGGCTCGGGCAGCGCTACCTGGCATTATGCGCGGGCAGGAACCGTATCACTGCGGGATTGTGGCCGGGGATTCTGCATTACGGTGCTTGGTGCCGGCCTCGGCGCCTGTTTGGTCCAGCATGTCAGGTCGGACTCTCTCCGGAGGGCAATTCCACTGATTCTGATTGTGGTAGCCCTTTTCACGTTAATGAAGCCGGCCTTCGGCCAGGAAGACAGGCCTCCTCGCCTACCGCAGGGCTGCTTCGACCTCCTTTTCGGGCTGGGCCTGGGTTTTTACGACGGCTTTTTTGGGCCAGGTACGGGCACTTTTTGGACCCTGGCCTATGTACTGGGCCTTGGGTTTAACCTGACCCGCGCCACGGGCTACACCAAGGTTATGAATTTCGGCAGCAACCTCAGTTCGCTGGCGTTCTTCTTGTGGGCCGGGCAGGTGCTGTATTGGGCGGGGTTGGTGATGGGTCTGGGCCAATTCATCGGTGCGCGAATCGGTGCCCAGATGGTGGTTCACCGCGGCACACGATTCATCCGGCCGATATTCATTTCCGTAGTGTTGGCGCTGGCCATCAAGCTCCTCCTGGCGGCCCATAGAATCCCGGGAGGATGAGCCAAGGCGCGGAACGAGATCACCGGGGCCTGACGCCGTCGTCGGCAACGGCCCCCATTTCCGTGTCATAAACTCATGGACAAGGAGCCGTTCTTTGTCCCTTTCCGCCTCCCTCTGCCAGTCCTGTAGTGCTCCTTTAACCTGCTCCAATCAATTTCCGCTTTGACCGGCACCGACCGCCCGGTTGGGGCGGAGCGGTTCCGGGTCATTCAATAGCCCCTTCCCTGCACGCTCCAGGGAGGGGCTTTGTGTGTACACACCCAAAGGAGCAATCCCTACGTTTATGACTGCAAAAGCAGGTTGGTTATTGGTTAATGAAATCGTCCCCCGCCTCCGGTCGGCCATCCCCCGGGGTCGCCCATTGCGTCGGGGCCGAGGATGCCGAGGAACTGATCCAGGACGGCACCACCATGGCGGCCCGGCTCCTCATCCGGAGTGAAAGAGACGGCAAGAAAGTCACCGCCGGCAATATCGCCTATTACACGATCCAGCACGTCAAGGCGGGTCGGCGCTTCCACAAGTTCTCCAAGGTCGACGTTATGGCGGCGGGCACGCAGATAGCCGGCCGGACCCGGCTCAGCTCGCTGGAGGAAGTCGTCGCTTCTGACCAGGAGACCGGTGGCGAGATCTTCCTCTTCCATGACGTCCTATCGCGGGATGAAGAGGACCCTTCGACCCGGGCAGCTAGGAGGCTGGACTGGGCGGAATTCTACGCCGGCTTGCCAGAACGGGAAAGGGCCGCGGTCGAGTTCCTCCTGGAGGGAAAGACACTCCGGGAAGCCGGCCGGTCGCTGGGTTTCAGTGATTCTTCCATGCAGCAGAGCAGGAAGGCCCTGGCACCTCACAAGATTCTCCACTGGCTCCGCGTGCTCCCGAGCCGCACCTTGAACATCGCAGGCCCCAGCGAAGCCGGCGTCCCCGGCATCGGTGACCAAACCTTTGCGCTGTTCCAGGACGTCTTCAGATCCGGCAATCCCGATTGAGGCACACCTCGGCAACGAAAGCGGTAGAGCTTCACGCGCTGAATTTTGAATTGGCCGGGTTCGAGCCGAAGGTGGCGCCCCTGGTGCGTTTGATCAATGCTTTTCGCGATGGAGCATGTCGGGTCTTACAATCCGAATGCCATTTTAGTTACAGTCTGGGTCACGGATGGGCTGTGTTTTGGAATTGCGTCCATTCTGACCGGAAGTCTTTGGATGCCGACAGTGTGGCAGGCGGCCCACAACTTGGGGATTTGGGGGATGGGGTTTTTTGTCATTTAGTTCGTACCGCGCTTGTTCCAGCTCGACTACGGAAACTCTTCCCATTGGATGACCGCCGCTTATGGGGTTACCATGGCTTACATAACTTCAATCGCAGTGGCGGCGTACGTCTGGCTCGTTCATAAGGAGGCACGGCCCAGTCCATCTCGCAGACCGCCCGATTAAGGCTACTGATCCCAAGGACAACTCAGCGGATTCTTGGCAACTGTTCGCCGGAAAGCATGTCAACAACGATCGCCGCCACACCGGTTTTCGTTGTAATAAAGCCGGGGTGATCGGCATATCCGCGCAGTCCGGGCTTGAAAACACAATGTTTCGTTTCAGGGCCCCTTATCCCCCGACTATTGTGGTGGCTCGGCCTTAAGCCGTTGCTCATGGGAAAGCTCCTTTGGTGCCATGCACTTAGAAGTTTTGTAGGCCGGAGAGATTGAATATGTGCAAGATCATGGACGGAATGAGGCTGCCCGTCCGATGCAAAACGTAGCCCCAGAGCAATCCCAAGGGAACGATGTTCAGGCAGTTAACGAGAGCCGGAGTCCAGGTTGGCTCGCCGCTGTGGAAAATCGGGGCGTGCATAAACGCCCAAAGAAACGCCGTCAAAAACCAAGCAGCCGCGTTGTTGCCCGTGACCGCGCCAACCCGGGTTTGCCACGTCATTCGGAAAAACTCCTCAGGCATGGCCGCGACGAAAATCATGACGAGCACCGCCCGCCAAATTGAACCTTCTTCGCGAACAACCCCGCCGATGGTGAAGCTGGCTCCGGATAAATACGAGAGGCCAAAAAAAAATAAAAGAATCAACGGGACCGCCCAAAGGCCGCTGGCAGCGGCGCGAAACCCCAAATTCCCAAAGCGATATCGAAGCACCAACAGATCCACAAGCGCTATTGGTATATTGAAAACGACTAACGCACCAGCCACGCGGGACAATTTAGCAAACAAAGTTGACGGGCCCGCAGAGGATGGGAAGCTGAAATGAAGACAAAGCCAGCAAACAGAGAGTGCTAGGCATCCGGCTGCCATGGCCAATTCAAGTTTCGGCCGGTGCACCGGCAATGGGGCGGCTCGATGACGCAGACTGATCAGGTCCGCCACCACGACCGAGAAAGCAGTCGCCCCTAAATAAGCCAACCGCTGCGGTAGTTTTCCAAACCAGAAGGACTGGCCCAAAACGGCAGCGAACACGACAGCCACGAGCGCGGCAATCCCCCGGTGGCGGCAAATCAGGTTTGCGTACAAGCACCCCAGCAGCGCGAAAACCCGACCTTTTCGTGCAGATTCATCAGCAAGGGGGTCGCGCATGGCCATTGGTTGAAGCGTGACTACGTGAACACATGGTGTCAATTCCCTAAATTGAAAGCCGGGGGCAAATCCAATGTCTCAGTGGATTCTTTTTGGATTGATTTACTGCACTCTTACCGCACCGCGCCGTAAGTGCTTGATTAATAATGGAACGCGTCAAGGGAATAGACCTTTTCTTCCGCGCCCTGCGTACCTTTGCAACCCCGTGCAACTTGCGAAAGTCCCTTTTTTTCGCGTGGGGGCACGAAAGCGCACCTCGCTGCTAGTTTTTGGCATTAACTGGCACTAAACAATCCTGCCTAGCCTTCTGCCAGTTCCGATCGCTGTTCCGCCCGTGCTTGCTCACGCCGTGCAGCGTGTGCGCGCACGCCTCGCTAGGACTGCGCTGGGTCTCGGCGGTTGCCTTGATCTTAATCTTCTGCTTCACGTCCACCATTCAATCGAAGGTCCACAAAGTCACCGTCCCGCTATCCTTGACGAAAACCCTGTTGCCCGCGACAACCGGGTGTGCCCAAGTTTCGGAATCGGCCACCTTAATCCGCGCGACTTCGAGGTATTCCATTGGGCTAGGCTGGAAACCGGCCAACTCGCCGTTGAGGCTCAGCGCCAGTATCACCGGCCCGGCATCGACCAGCGCAGCGCTCTGGCCCCGCTTGGCGGCGTCCGTCCAGAGTGTCGCACCCGTGTGGGCGTCGGCACAGAAGAAGCCGCCGTTGTAGCCATAGAGCAGACCATCTTTCAGAATCGGAGTTGTGAACCGCGTTCCAGCTTCCTTGTTCGTCCACAGCGGCGTGGCGGTGAAGCCATCTCCCGCCGACTCGATCCTCACGGCGAGTAACCCTTTGCCCTGGCCGGTGCAAATGACCACCGACCCATCGACTACGGGCGTGGTGTTGTTCCCCTGGGCAGCCTCGAAGGGCATCTGCCACAGCAGCTTGCCGTCAGCGAAGTCAAGACTAACCAAGTTCCTGGCCGTTAGGGTGACGAGTTGCTTCTTGCCTCCAAAAGTCATGACCACGGGAGAGGAATTCGCCGGGCCATCACCGTTCCATCTCCATTTGAGCGCGCCGCTGGCTAGCTCGAACGCCATAACGGCTCCGTTGGTCCCGTTACCCACATGAACAATGCAGCGTCCGTCCAGGATCAGGGGCGACATGGAGGAATCAGCCTTGGTTGAAGCCCCAAGATAGTCGTTGGTGGACTCTTTGCGCCAGAAAACCGCTCCTTTGGCGGCATCGAAGCAGGACAGCACACCCCCAAGCCCCAGCGTGCAAACTCTCCCTGCAGCAACCGCAGGTGTGCTGCGCGGACCAGTATGTTGGGCAGCCGGACCCGTAGCGACTCGGCCCGCTGGATACTTTGCTTCCCAGAGAGTCTTGCCGCTGGCTGGTTCGAGGCACAACACAACTTCATCCGCCGCCTTCCGACCAAAGGCGTAGAGCTTCTCTCCCGCCAGAACGGGCGATGCGTCACCCTTGCCGACAGTCACTCGCCATCGCTGGGTGAGGTTCGTAGGCCAAACCGGGGGCGCGCGGAAGCCAGTTACCCTTCCATCGCGATTCGCGCCGCGCCACTGGGGCCAATCCTGGGCCAGCAGGCAATCCCCGCTGATAAGAGCGCCCACAACTGAAATGGGAGCTATCCATCGTTTGACACTTTTCATAAGGGGTGTGGATTAGTTCAGTATTGTACTTGTGCGAAGTGAGCAAAAACTGTCGATTCCTTCCAAAACTCAATGCGGGCCGTCTTCCAGCGCGTCCGGCTCGTCCAGGAGCTGGATATGGGTGGCCGGCCCCAGGTCTGGATCTTTCCACGAAGACAAAGCCCAGGCGATCTGCTTGTTCGGCGTCACTTCGAAGACCTGGACAGTGCCCGGCCAGTGCGACGTGTTGTTATCTCCGGCGATCCAACTGCAGATCAGCGTGTTGCCATTGGCCAATCGGTGGGCAGTCTGAGTGTTCCCCAGCTTGTAATTGGGCACGTCAGCTTGGGTGAATTCCCAAACCGTCTCGCCCTGGGGATTCACCTCGCGCGCGTAACGGCTCCAGTCTCCCGCAATCAGAGTGTTGCCGTTCTTGAGCCGAATCGCGTGCCAGGGCGATTTCGCCTCAACCGACCATAGCACCTTGCCGTCCAGGTCATACTCGACCACCTTGTCTTCCCCGAGGTGTGGCACCAGCAAGGTGCCTGCTTTGGTCATGCGAATGTGCCGGAACTGTCCGTGGGTGCCCTTGACCGAGGTTGGAATGGGGATTTCCTTTTCGATTTTTCCCGTCGTGGTATTGATGATCATGGCCTGGGCCGGATTCCCGTTGCGCATGATTAAGACACGGTCTTTGCCGATGGGCTGGCAGGAGTGGATTTCGGTTCCGGGCGGCGCGGGGTACTCCCAGAGAACCCGTTTGTCCGGGCCAACCATGCCCGCTGCCGACATGCGGGAAAAAACCACGTTGCCATTGGAGAGCAGCGAGGCGTCGTCGAACTCCTGATTGCCGCCGCTGGCGGTTTTAATGGGGATGGAATACTGCCAGACGATTTTGCCTTCGCGAACGACGAAGATAGACTGCTCTTGCGGTTTGCGCGTGTCCCATTCGCCGGCGTAGAGGAAAGGATGCTGTGCCGGCCCCTTGCCCGGCAGCACAGCGCAACCCGTAGCGGTGGCAGACGAATTGGTATCATGAATTGAGACGAATTCAATGCCGGCAGGGGCCGCCTTTGCTGCCCAGAGGATCAGGCTCGAAACCAGGACCACCCCCGCGACACGGAGATGATTTAAGATTCTGCCGGTGCCAGCGCGAGTAGCCCCCGCTCTCCACTCATTCGCCAAAAAAGCTCTCAAATCAGCTGCTTTCATCGTAAGTTCCTGCATCGTTAATCCGTTGCCATGCGGGGTCAATAGGTTCCCAACTGCACGCGGAGGACCGTCGCAGCCGACCCGAAGTTTAGTCCCCAGTCGGTTTCATCGCCATTCCAGATTCTTGAGGGATGAAAGACGCCGGCTTCATAACTCCCTTCCTCCACCCTCAGGAATTCCCTCTGGGCGCCGGTGGCCGTATCGGCGACTTTGAAATCCACCCGGCACAGGTAACCCGTGACGAGGAACTCGTTCTCGCCCAACTTCGCGACGAGCGCGCGCCCGACCGGTTCGGGGTTGCCCTTGGGACTCTTGCCATATCCGGAGACCGGCGGGCCAAACGCAATTGCCGCCTGCCATCGCCCCAGGGCAAGCGATGCTTGGCGCTCCTGCTTCTCCTCGACCGCCGCGTACAGCCGCCCCTCGAAACCCAACTGCGCCATCTCGCGCATCATCGGGTTGAGCACTCGGTAATTGATCGCCATGGGCTCGATTGCCGCGTTCCCCGCCTGCATCGATCCCGCCGCCTCAGCGCCCCGGCTTGGGCTGTCGATTCCGAACGGAGACCAGCCTATTGCCCCGCGAGCAAGCGCCGCGTAGCAATAGCGGGACACCGCCAGAGACCGGCTGGTCTCTGGCACAAAGAGCGCGTTGTCCGGTCGACTGTAGAGATCCAACACCTTCAGGTAGCGCGCGCTGTCGTCCATATAGATATCGGGCGACAAGATATCCACCGCCGGCGCAGCAGCCTTCCATATTTCCAGCACGTTGTCGGTCGCGCCGCCGCATTCATAAGAGCTGGCCTTTGGCGCGGTCAGCGGGTCGCGCAAGGCGGCATTCACGTAGAGCGGCAGCGGATATTCCGCCTTGCCCGCGGCGGCCACTTGGCCGATGAACCGCGCCACCGACCAGGCGTGGAAGAACTCATCCGCATTCTCCCCGAAAACCGCGGTCCAATCACCCCCCGCGCTGCCTTCCTTACCGAGCGCCTTGAGCAATTCCAACGGGACGGGAGCGGTGAAAAGTTCCTGCGCGGCAGGGGAATAGTCGCGGACCGCGTTCCAGGAACCGGGCTCGTTTTCGACCTGCACTAGGATCACGGTGTGTCGGGGATCGGCCTTCTTGAGGTGATGCATGAGCGTCCCGAATGCCCGGGCGTCGGCCTCCAACAGGGCCGTCGCGTAAGGCGACGGCGAATCGACGCGACGCCCGTCCTTGCCGATGATACGCGGACAGAGTTCAGGCTGCTTTTTCATCCACATTGGCAGATAATGTGGACTGCCGTTTTTCCAGGTGCCAAACCAGAGGAGCACCAGGCGCACGTGGTGCTCGCGGGCGCCACGCAGAAGATGGTCCACCATCGAGCAGTCAAACTTGCCCGGTTCCGGCTCGAACTGCTCCCAATAGACCGGGACTTCGAGCGTATTGGCCTGGGCCGTCTCGATGGCGGACCAGACTTTTGGCAGCGTTGCCGGCCAGGCGCTGGAATTATGGCTCTGCGCGCCAAGGATGAGGAAAGGCTTCCCGTCCACGATCAGCGCGTGGCGCCCGTCCTTCCGCACGAGGTGCGGGAGCGCGGAGTCACTGGCTGCGGCGGTCAGGCAACAGGCCAGCACAACCGACGCGAGTAACGTGATGCCAGTCTGGGAAGAAGGAAAAGGGGGCTTCATGGTTAAGTTGAGCTTCATTGTTTCACCAACGCGAGGCAAGAGCTTATTTGCCGGGTGGCGCTAGCGTGGCCGAAAGACAGCCGTTTGAGTGATTGATCTGCCGCTGTATTCGCTCCCCGTAGCCCATCAGGTTCCGCTGCAGATTCCCGTAATCCTTGGACTCATAAAAGGATGTCTGTTCGTAGCCCGCCGGTAAACCGGCCAGGATGTAAGCCTGATTCATTTCCGGCGTCCAGACGGCAAGGTGCGGGGCAACGTTGCCTTTGAAATTGATATGCAAGTCAATGTAGCGGATGCTGCACCGCTTCCTCAACAGTTGAGTAGTTGTCGAGTTGATATTGAATCCACTGCGCCCAAAACATTCCTGGCCGGGACGGGTCGCGTCGCGAGTAGGTTTTGTCGAGGAACAATTCCACGAGAAAGAGACCCCGCTCGTTCATCCCGTAACAGGGCAGGTCAATGCCGAATGCGTTGAACGTGACGGAACCGTATTTCGTCGTCCACTTCATCCGCGGCTCACCGGGCCGGGCCGCCACCAGGTCCGCCCAACTCAGATTGCGTTTTTCGATGCCGCGTTTATTGACCACCACCATGCCCGGCAGATGCTTCTAGTTTTCGTTGAAGCCGATGATCTCGTAATCGTCACCCTTGAGCAGGAAGACCGAACATGCGCGGACAGGAACCGTTAAAACGCATAGAAAAGCCGCCGCTAGCAGCACCGCGGTGTATGTTATAAAGGATTTCATTTAGTTAAATGGGCGCTTCATTCTAATTTGGTATTTCCCATTTGGTTTCATGCCCACCACCGGCGTCGGCCTTCTTCGTGATTTTTTCCCGCTCCACGGACCTGCAGGTCATTTTTCCAGTCGGCCCTCGGTTTCTTCGCGGCGCGGGAGGGCAGGCAGCGCCTTCCTGCCCGCCGTAAAAACGGTTTTTTGCATGCACCCGTTGGATTCTCCTTTCTTCATTGGTTGGACATAGATGAAAGCCTTTGTTTATGCGGCGTTACTATACGTCAATAACTTTGTCATATGAAGCGAATATGGAAAATCCGGGCTTAAGGCTCGAACTTGACGGGGACGGAGAGATCGAAACCCGCCCGCTTCATTTGTTCGGCGTTGCGGACGACCGCTCCGTTGATCCTGACGTTTCTGAACAGGACCGGATCGACGCCCCCCCCAATCAGCAGGCTGGGCTTTGTCGTCTTATAGAAGGCGCAATTCTCGAACACAAAGCGCGTTAGTTGGTTGTTGCCGCCATCGACATAGACATGCCCCCCGTCATTTTCGAACGAGCAATTGACAAAATGGAAATCATCCAGAACCGCATTTCGGCTGAATTTTGCGCCCGCGGAATAACCTCGCCCCGAAAAGTAGGCAGGGGTTAATTGAATCCAGACAGCGAACTTATTGTGGTTGGCAACGAAATGGGCGTCTTCGAGACGCAGGTGCTGCACGGGCGGGGCGCCGCCGTACCCAAGCGCCAGAGAGCAGGTATAGCTATAATTGACAAATCCTTTCACGACGAAATCCTCGATGCCTTTGGCAGCGCCCGTTCCCGCGTCCCGCCCGCCGTAGAAGGCCCATGTATCGTCCATGGTCATGGCGAAGCCGTCCTCGATCCGGACGTGACTGCACGCGCTGAAGTCGTAGGCGTCGTCGTGGTACTGCTGCTTGCGGTTGACGATTTTGAGGTTGCGGGTTGAGAAATGGTCCGACCCCGAGACCACTACAGTCCAATAAGCAGATCGGAGGAGCAGCAGATCCTGGAAGGAAATGTTGCGGCTGTTATTGACCACATAGCCTCGAACGCCGTTTCCATGGGGATCCAACACTTTTCCATCAGCGTCTCTGGCGCGTCCGTCGGAAGTGTCCGGTTGAAAGTCGTGCCACAATTTGGGGTAGCCATCCATGTCGATGGTCCCTGGCCCCATCAGGCGGGCATTCTCGACATTGTCGAAGACAACCAAGGCCCGGAACCGCCTTGCTTCGACCGGCGCAGGCGCCGAACCATAATCCGAATTCCTGGTGGACCCGCGAATCACTGCGCCCAGGTCCACGTAAAGCTTGACATTGCTCTTCATCAACACGGTGCCCGTCAGGTAGACCCCGGCGGGAAAAAAGAGCACGCCGCCCCCGGGCCTGGCGGAGACGTCGCTGATAGCCTGGTTGATCTTCGCGGTCTCGACGGTCTTGCCCGTGCTGTCAATCCTATAGTCCTGGATGTTGACCACGTTCGAATCGCCGAGTTGGGGAGGATCTTTTGCAGGCGGTTCGGCAAAGAGCATCAAACCGGTGCTGTAGAACATCGGCTCATCGTTTAAGAACAAGACGAGATAGCGAGGTTGATCCAGGTCGAAACTGACCGTATCGCCGCTGATCTTCGGCTCGATGCCGTAGGCGAGCGGCCTGACGTGGCAGGTGACCACTTGCCTCTCGCTGACGAGCAGGGTGATCGTGACGTGGACCTTTCCGGTCATCGAGAAGCTGGCATAGTCCATCCAGTTGAACTGGTCATAGGTGAGAAAACGGTGCACAAACACAGGCTGACCGTTCACCGACACCTGATAAGACTGGCTCGGCACCGCGCCTGGGAAAGGAGGATAAGGGGTGGCCGAGGCGAAGATTGCCGGAGGCGGGAACATCAAAAGCAATGCGGTCGCACCTGCGAACAAACCGGCCTTAATCCAGGGTTCCATGTTGAGTGTCATGACACGGTGTTGCTCAAATGAGGAAGGGCTGTTGCGGGCTGAGGCTCCGCGCTCGTTTCTAGTAGGAGGCCAACCGAGGCGACAGCCGCGGCATGCCGGTGTGGTTTCAGACTCATGACGGTTTGGAGACTTTGGCGATACGGGCGAAATTGCCCTGGAACTCCGCGCGGCTCTCGCAACCGAGCGTGAAGCAGTGGACCGCATCTTTGGTGACCGCAAAGCGCAGGGCCTCGTCCACCCGGTCGCGCAATTGGCCTTCGCCCAGGACCTTCATGCCAATGAGCCCTTTGCCGTTAGCCTTTATCTCGGCCAGAACCGGCAGCACGGTATCGGTCGCGGCGTCCATGCGAATCCCGGCCGGATTGATTCGGGTCATGCAAACCTCAAGCCAGGGGCACCTGGCGGCAACTTTCAACGCTTCAACCGAGTGGCAACTGATGCCCACGGTGCGCACAAGCTTGTTCTCTTTGGCTTCGGACAATACGTCCATCGCACCCTTGGCCTTTTGGTCCCACTGGGGATCCATCCGACCGTGCAGCAGAACAATGTCGATGTAGTCGGACCCCATCTCCTGCCGGAAGCGATCCAGATCCGCCTTCATTTTTTCGGCGGTGCTCGCGTCGGACTTGGTCAGGATGGTGACCTTGTCTCGTGGGATTTTCTTGAGCGCGAGCTTGATGGCCGCATGACTGCCGTAGGAGTCGGCGGAATCCCAGAAGAACACGCCTTGGTCGTATCCGTTCCACCACAGGTCCGCGACACCGGCGGCTCCGAGCTTGCGCATCTGGCTGGAACTGTGGCCGCCGCCGAAACTGCCCGTTCCGATTGCCATGCGCGATACTTTCACCTTTGCCGGTCCAAGTTCAATCACATCGTTTCCGTGGCGGACCTCCATCGGCCACACGGTCACGGGAAAAGCGGCGACGGCGCCCAAGGCCAAAGACCGCTGCAAAAACTCACGTCGATTCATTCGGTGCATGTTTGTCTTTCAGTTAGGTTTACGTTCTGATGATCCAGGACACTGGAACCCGAATTCAGCGAAAGCCTGCCTTCCGGACGCATCCGCAGGTAACCGGGGGCCGGGGTTCATGGTTGCAACGCGCGTTCAGTTGGACGTTGGGGCTTCCCGTAAAGCCATTTGCTCATTTTTCGCTTTGCTTCGCGGCCGGCTATGGCGAACTCGGCTGCCTGTCTTATGACCGCCGCATCACAGCTGTGCGCCGCCAGACGTGCCCGCGCCAAAGCCTCCTTCGACACACCCGCCGTTTTCTCTAGGCTGGCCATCAGCCGCGCAATTTCGGCGGCGGCCTTCGCGCCGGCGGACCCGGCGTCATGGCAGTTAGCACAGACGGCCTTCTTGCCCGTGAGCATGACCCGGCTGACCGGTTGGGTGGCATGACTGGCGTGGCAAACCGTGCAACCGGGCATTTCCCGGGTGGTGAAAACTGGCCCGTGCGGGCTTTTCCGAAACAGGTCGGCCGTCGTCGCATGGCACGTGGCGCAGGTCTCGGTGACATGCCGCGGGTGCGCAGGGGAAAGCAGGTCGCTGACGGCCCGGATGTTATGGACACTGTGGCAATCCACACACTCCGCGCCTCTCGCACCTGCCGCCAGTCCCTTGGCGTGGACGCTGGCCCGATATAATGCGAGCTGATCCACACGCGGCAGAGGATTGAAACCTCGCATAAAAATGGAGTTCATGTGGCAACGACCGCAGTAGTCGGCCGTCGCCTGGCGCGTGACCCGGAGCTTGAAGCCCCGCTTCGCGCTCATGGCGAGGTTTTGGTCCTCTTCCTTGGGATCGCCGCCGTGGCAGTCAGCGCAACTAATCCCGTTGTGATAATGCACGTCCTCCTTAAAGACAACGCTCGTGCCTTCAACCACGCTGTGGCAGTCGAAACAGGAATCCTTGACGGCGGGGCTGGCGCCGTGTTTGAGCTTGAAGGGCTCCGTACCGGCGGTCATGGGGAGAGCGTCGGGATCGCCGGGGTGTGGATGATCGATGGTCCCGGGCGCCGCACCGGCCACAGGGGTCGGGGCGGCGAAGACAGAGACGGAAGCAGCGGTGATACTGGCGAAATAGACTAAAACTAAAGCGATGCTTCGATCCGTGTTTCTCATGTCAGTCATTCATACACATTGGTGGTTTGATGGGAATAACATGCTAACCGGACATCCGCGGGGCGCGACTTCGGTCCTTCGGCGCTCGACACTCCCCCCACGCGTTCGGATACTTCTGACCCAAGGTCTAACGGTTTTCGCGGCCTTCATTTCGCAGCTCGCTCTTTTCTCAGCCCTCACAAACGACCTCAAGACGCAGTCACATGGACGAACTCCGCGTTAATCGACCACAATGTTCTTCTTCAGGCGAATGTCCGCAGACGAGGCGCCGACGCGGAGCTGGATTTTCTTTCCGTCCTCCATAACGAAGGTCTGCCTGGCGGAGTCCCAGTACGCCAGCGATTCTGCCTTCAAGGCGAACTTGACGGTCTTTTGCTCCCCCGGCTGCAGCGCCAAGCGTTTGAATCCACGCAACTCCTGGAAGGGCCGTGTGACCTCTGAGTTCAGGTGTTTGACATAAAACTGGACCACCTCATCACCGGCGCGCTTTCCTGTATTCCTCACCTCCACGCTTACTGAGATCACGCCGTCTTTGGTGAGCGCCGGGGCGCTGGTTTTCAGATTCGAGTACTTGAAGGTAGTATAGCTCAACCCAAAGCCGAACGGATAGAGCGGCTGGCCTTTGAAATACATATAGGTCCGGCCATGGCGGATATCATAATCCATCATCGGGGGCAACTGCTCGAGAGCCGTCGGCCAGGTTTGCACGAGGCGTCCGCCTGGATTAACGTCGCCAAAGAGCACATCGGCCAAGGCATTGCCAAGCTCTTCGCTATTTTGAGTCATGTGGACGATGGCGGGCGCGTGCGCCTGCGTCCAATTGATCGCATAAGGGAAGCTGGAGATGAGCACCACGACGGTTTTCGGGTTGGCAGCGCAGACCTGCTTGATTAACTCCTCCTGTTCAAGGCTGATAGACTGCCGGTCAACCGCCTCCCGGCCTTCGCTCGGCACCGAAACCCTTTCCCATTCGCCATCGGGGACGCCAATGGGGTTATTGCCCACACAGACAATCGCCACGTCCGCAGCTTTGGCCAAGTCGATCGCCTGGCCGTTCTCGTTATTCGTCGAGCAGTTTATGGAAACAGCCAGCCCCACTTTGTTCTTGATTCCGTGGAGCGGAGTGACGCGATAGGGCGGCGTGCCGCTATACCAATCGAGCAACACCTCATCGGCGCGGGGGCCGATCAGAGCGATGGAATTGATTTTGGATTTGTCCAGCGGCAAAAGAGCTTTGGAGTTCTTCAGCAATACGATGGATTTCTGGGTAACAAGTCGCGCTAGGGATTGGTGCGCCTCGCTCGACCATGGTTCGGGTTTCCCATCGCGACCGATGCTGGCGTAAGGATTATTAGTGGTTGAATCGAGCATGCCCAACCGGATGAACACCCGCAGCGTGCCTTTGATCACATCGTCCACATCGGCTTCCGCCAGCCGATGGCTCTGCAGGGCGGTGCCGACAGCGGAAGTGGAGGTGTTGTCTAGAAACTGGTTGATGCCGGCTTTGATCTCGCTGGCAGCGGCCTGGGTGGCATCATGATAATAACACTGGCGATCCGGCCGGAACAGATTGGAGGAAGCGCCGCCGTCGGTGCAAATGATTCCGTCCACACCCCATTCCTTGATCGCGATGTTGCGGATAACCGGCTGCACGGTGCAGGGAACATGATTCCATTGGTTGTAAGAGGTCATGAAACAACGCGCGCCGCCTTCCTCGAAGCCCATGCGGAAGGGCACTGAATAATACTCGCGGAGAAGCTGTTCATCAAAGTCCGAGGAGGAACTTTCGCGTTGATCCTCGTTGCTGTTCGCAAAGAAGTGTTTCAGTAGCGAGGCCGTCAGCCAGTACCTCGGGTTCTCGCCCTGCAGACCTTTGATCAGTGCCACCGCCATGGTACCGTTGAAGAAAGGGTCCTCGCCATAGCACTCCTCGGTGCGGCCCCATCGCGGGTCCCGTCCCAAGTCGGCGTTGGGCGCGCGCACGATCAGCCCGCCGCCGTGTCTGCCGAACTTCTCATTCTGCGCAACGTAGCGCGTCTCGTAGCCCTCCACCGCGCCGGCCTGACGCAGGAGGTCCGGGTCCCAGGTCTCCCCCATACCGATGGCTTGGGGAAAAGTCGTGGTGGGCACTGGATTGCGGCGTCCCCAACTGCTGGGGCCACCGCGCGCCAGGCCGTGAAGTCCTTCGACGTGTCCCATTGCCGCGATGCCTAGCCGCGGCACACCGGGCCGCGAACTGAGGAAGGCTACCTTCTCCTCGAGCGTCATCAGTGAGACAACGTTGTTCACTCGCTCCTCCAACGGGAGATTGGGGTTTTGAAATGGATACTGGTTGGTGGTCTGCGCGCAAGCGGGCGCGCCGGCAAGAAGAACAAACAAAGCAGCCGAACCAGTACCGAGATAACCCAAGAAAAAGCACATCTTCATCGGAGTGCGGCGCGCAACAGCGTCGGTTGCGCTTGAATTTTGAGCACTCCATCGGCCACGCCGCCCGACTTGGCGGCAAGAGTGATTTCGCCCGGCTGACCGGTCGATTGTACTATGACCTGCGCCAACCCGTTGAACAGGCTGCGCTTCCAGGGGGCGGGCGGGGTCGTCATTCGGACCATGGCTGGGCTGCCCTGGGAGCCTATTTGTCCACCGGGGTTTCCACGCCGGGTCTGGGAGGAGTTGGCAATGATGGCAATCACGTTCTTGCCCGGCCGCGTCGCGTCGGCGCCCAGGCTGATCTCCTCAGCGGCTTTTTCGTGCGAAAGCTTCTCGGCAACCGGACGCCCGTTAAGGTAGATCGATTGCTGCTCGCCGAGGCTGTGCATGGCCAGCGAGAGCGCGGTACCGTTTACACATTGCGGCAATTGAAAGCTACCCCGATAGATGAGTGTTTGCGGCACCTGGTTGGTGTTCCCCCGGCGCCCACCACCCCCGCCGCCAGGGCTATGTCCGCTGAATGCCGTCCGCCAACTGGAGTCGTCAAAACCGAACGCCACCGCCTCCAGATTGGTCAAGCTATCCACCGCGTTCACCCGCCAGCCAGCAACTGGAAGGCAAGTCACGCATTCGACGAATTGGTCCGGCTCGTGGGAGGACGGATCGCCGTTGCCCACACCGATGATTTTGCCCGGGCCACTGATTTCGAAGGTAATGGCGTTGTCGGCCGTGGGCACTCTCCGACCCTGAGTGTCGTTGACCTGCACGGCGACGACAGCAACGTCTTCGCCATTGGCTTTGATGGCCGCCTGATGGGGGGTGAGTTGGATTGCGACAGGTTCGCCGGTCGTTTCCACCTTTTTCGTAATCACTTCCTTGCCGCTTCGGTAGCCGCAAGCGAGCAGCGTTCCGCGGGCGTACTTGACATTCCACTCCAGATGCGAATTGTTGCTCATTGACCTGCGTCCCTGGCTTACACCATTGAGAAAGAGTTCAACCTCCTCGCAATTACTATGCGCCCAGACGACAATTCCCTGCCCTTCTCTCCCTGGCCAGTTCCAGTGCGGCAGCAAATGCAGCACCGGCTGGTCCGACCACCAAGCTTGGTAATAGTAAAAGTTGTCTTTGGGAAACCCGCAAGTGTCCAGAATCCCAAACTGCGAACTAATGGCTGGCCAGTCAAAGGGTGTCTCCTCCCCGCGATAGTCGAATCCCGTCCACTGGAACAGCCCGCCCACGTAGGGCCGCGCCGCGTAGTGAGACCACGATTCCTCGGCGGTGATGCCCCAGTTAGGCTTGTTGGTGTCGTAAGCCGTCAGATGCTGATGAGCCCGATCTTCCACATAGACGCCCCGCGTGGAGAAGGTGCTCGCGTCTTCGGTGGCCACGGAAGGTTGCTCAGGGAATTTAGCGTGGTAGCGGTCATTGCCTGTCTCGCGTCCCTCGCCGTGCGTGAAATAATTGAATCCCATCACGTCAATGGCGGTGGAGCTGCCATTGCCCCACCCGCCGCTGATGGCGACGGTGAAGCGGCGGGTCGAATCCAGGCGTTGCGCGAAGGTCTGCATTGTTTGGGTGATGCGCGCACCTCTTTCGTTGCCTTCAATGGACCATTCTTCGTTGCCCAGGGACCAGATGACGACGCAGGGATGGTTGCGATCCCGCAGCATCATCCGCTCCAATTCGCCCAACTGCTGCGGATTGATGCCGTACTCGCGATTCTCGTCCATGACCAGCATCCCCAGCCGATCGCACGCATCGAGCAATTCGGGCGTGGGGGCGTTATGACTGGTCCTGATGGCATTTGAGCCCATCTTCTTCAACTGCTCGACCCGAAACACGTTAAGCTCATCGGGAACCGCCACCCCCACGCCGGCGTGGTCCTGATGGTTGCAGGTCCCCTTGAGTTCCACGCGCTTGCCGTTGAGGAAGAACCCTTCCTTGGCGTCCCACCGCAGCGTGCGGATGCCGAAGAGCGTTTCGTAGCGATCCACCACCACGCCCGCCTGAAGGATTGCAGTGACTAGGGTGTGCAAGTAGGGTGTTTCGACCGACCAGAGTTTCGGGTTGGGCACGTTGAGCACCGAGGCAAAGTCGCCCGCAGCGCCTGGCTTTAGCGAAACCCGTGCCATTTGGGGGATGGCGATCGATTGCCCGTCGGCACTCAAAATGGACTGCTGAATGTCAAAAGAGGCGTCGTTGGTCGAGTCGTTGTTGACGGTGACGCGCGCGGTTACCTGAGCAGAAGCATCTTTGACTTCAGTGGTGACGAAGGTGCCCCACTTGGCGACGTGCAGCGGAGCGGTCTTGGTCAGCCAGACATGCCGATAGATGCCGGCCCCTTCATAGAACCATCCCTCTTCGAGCGAAGCATCGACCCGGACGGCGATGGTGTTGTTGCCACCGTAACTGAGATAATCGGTAATGTCATAGCCAAAGGGGCTGTAGCCGCTCGACTCGCGGCCAAGGTAAAAACCATTGACCCAAACCTGCGAATCCCGAAACACCCCATCGAAATCAAGGGTGATGCGACGGCCCAGATCGGAGGCGGGAATAGAGAAGGTCTTCCGGTACCAGCCGATGCTCGCTTCAGGGAAATTCTTTCCGATGGCCTTGTAGCCATGACTGTCGCTGCCCCGCTCGCTGAAGGGGACTTCCACCGCCCAGTCATGCGGCAGGTTGAGCATACGCCAGCCGCGATCGTCGAAATCCGCCGAAGCGGCCCCGGCGGCGGTGCCCGCCTTGGCGAGGTAGCTAAAGGCGGTGCCAGCGGGATCCGGATCGAAATCCTTGGCGGGATCCGTGGCGTGGCCGAAGGCAAACCGCCAGTTGAAGTCCATCAGTAATCGCTCGCGTCCGGAGGCAGGCGGCGAACTCTGGGCCGTAGCCGGCACAATCCAGGTTGCATTCAGTGCGAGCAAAATGCCCATCAGCGCAAAACCGTTTCCACAGGCGCGCGCAATGCGGCAAAGGTCGAGTTCCAGAGAAGTCTTCATCATCACAAAGTTCATTGTCTTCGGCGGTTGATACCTATTTGAATGTCACCCGCACCGCCTTGCCCTGATAAGTAACGGTCCGATCCGGCTTCGGGTCGGCTAAATAGCCAACGAGGCTGTCTTTCGAGAGGAGCATTACGTTGAAGGTGCGCCGGTCCAACATACCGGGGAATTTGCCCTCGCGTTGGCCGAGGGTCAGCGTTTTGGCTGCGTCATCCCAATGGAAAGGAATGCGGGCAAAAGCGCCCTTTTCGTAGGCGTAGGTCAAACCGTCGTCTTCGTAAAGAGAGAAGGCGCCATCCGCTCCCGCATAGACACGGAGGGTGATGGGATCGGCAGGCTTCTCGCCGGTATATTGCAACTCCGGCCCGAAAGGAATGATGGAGCCTGCGCGCACAAATACCGGCAGGGCGTCATAGGGCGCGGGCGCCTCGATGCTTTGGCCACCCTGAGTGTGCACACCGGTCCAAAGATCATACCAAACGGCGTTTCGCGGCAGATAGACCTCGCGGCTGCGTGCTTTGTAGGTGGTCACCGGCGCGACCAGGAAAGCCGGCCCAAACATGTATTCATTGACGATTTCGCGCGCGTCGGCGTCGTTCGGAAAATCCATCACCAGGGGACGCATCATCGTGCCGGAATCGTGCGTCACGGCTCCCGCCAGCGAATAAAGGTATGGCAAGAGGCGGTACCGCAACTTGTCGAATTTAATGATGGTCTGATAAGCCGGATGGGTATCGCCGCCAAAAGTCCATGGCTCGCGCGGTTGGAGTTCGCCGTGCAGTCGAGTAATGGGGCAGAACGTTCCAAATTCAAACCATCTTGCGTTAAGCTCGCGCCATTCCTCGGCGTTCTCCGGCGCCGGATTCTTCTCCGAGAACCTGGTCTCCATCGTGTAGCCCCCGATGTCCATCGTCCAATATGGCGTGCCTGAAATGCTAAAGCCCAGGCCGGCGGAAATCTGTTTAGCCAGGCCGCTCCAGGTGGCGGTGGTGTCGCCGCTCCAGGTGGCGGTACCGTAGCGTTGGATGCCGGCAAATCCCGAGCGAGTGAGGATGAAGACGCGCTGATTGGGCGCGACGCTACGCTGGCCTTCATATACGCCCATGCTGTTCATCAGTGCGTAGCCGTTCATCACGCGCGAGGCCGTGCCCATTGCGGTCGGGTTCATATGGGTGCGCTGGCCTTCGAGAGTCGGCGGCGAAGGAGTGAGATCCGGTTCGGTCGCGTCTTCCCACCACGCGTCAATGCCTTTGCTGAAAAGCGCAGTGTTCATCTGCGACCAATAAAGCTTGCGCGCGGCCGGATTGAATGCGTCGTAAAACGTGTAGGGATAATCGATCCAGTCGCGCAACCCTTCGTCAAGATTTGGTTGATAGAGGAATCCACACCGGCGCATCGCCTCGAAATTGGCCGTGCCGGCGTAGAATTTCCCCCAGACCGAAATCATGAGGTGGGCGTGCTGCGCGTGAATGGCCTTAATCCAGCCCTCAGGGTCGGGGAACCGCGCCGAATCGAATTGGTGAGAGCCCCACGCGTCACGCGGCCAATACTGCCAGTCCTCGACGATATTGTCGAAAGGAATGGCGCGACGACGGTATTCGTCCACCACATCGAGCGCTTGCTTCGCCGTCTCGTAGCGCTGGCGCGATTGCCACAAGCCAAACACCCACTCCGGCATCAGCGTGGCCTGGCCAGTAAGCTGGCGGTACCCCGCGATCACTTTGTCCAGCGCCGGGCCGTGAATGAAATAATAATCCACGCCCTCCCCCACTTCGGACCACAACGTCGTGCTCTTATCCGCGGATGGCGTCTTCCATGTCAGGCGCATCGTGCTGGCCTCATCGCCGCCGTGTTCGATGCGGATGGCATAATGATGGCCTGACTCGAGCCAGACTTTGCTTTGATCGTTCTCCGTCAGCCAGCCTTGACGCCAGTGATCAACCACCAACTTGCCGTCCAACCACATCTTGATGCCGCCATTGGAGTATATCCGAAACTGATACTCGCCAGTGGCGGGGGCGACCACTTCGCCAACCCATCGCGTCCGATTATCACGAGCGAGACCGCCACCGCCTCGGCCGCCGCGGTCGGCAGCTACCAGCTTGGTGACGTGGGAGTTTTGCAGTTGCTCCGGATCAGAGGCGGTAAAAGTCCCGGTGGTCAAACCGCCTGCCTGGCCAGCGGCGTCAATTAAGCTATCCGCTGGGATGGGCTCAAAGGGCCGCACGTCGCCGAACCGCGTGAACGAAAGATTATCCCAAAACACGCCATAACCGCGGCTCGACACCAGCAAGGGCACCACCACGCAAGTGTTATGCTGCCACAAATCCAGGTCATAGCCTTTGATGTCCGTGATACCGAATTGCAACTGGCCAAGCCCGTAGAGCGATTCATCCGCGTTCGGCTCCCATTGTTGGCCGACATGAAAAGTCCTTTCGCCCTGCACTTCGGCTGGCGTGAGGATCCGTCCGCCGGTTCTTTCGGCGAGGATCGGCTGGCCAGCAGCATTGAAAAAGGAGACCGCACCGGTAGCCAGGTTGACCCTCGCCTGGAGTTTGGCCGTTGAGAGCGTCGCCTCCTGCCCACGTGCGGCCAGTTTCCAGGATGTCTCCTGCTTGCAGCGCACCTGGGTCGCGGGCGTGCTGCGCTCAAAGACCGCCCGGTCTCTGGCACCGGTGACGCGGATTACGTTGTCCGCCCACACCTCCAACTTCAGATAACTGCCGTCGAAGGGAACTATCACCCCATCGGACGTCTTTTCAAGCTGAGGCAACTGCGTGGATGCCCTCCTGCCGGGCTGGGAACCTCCAGGCATCTGCCCCTGCATTAGTCCTGCGGTCAAGAACAGCAAGGTCAGGGCGACGGCCCACTGCCCCGAACTCTGGGCGACCAAAGGTGGACGGCATCCTCTCCCCGGCCCTCTCCTCAAGAGGAGAAGAGGGATCGCCGCCAAGCGTGGGTTAGGCACCTTATCACCTAAAGCCCAAAACAGCTGGCCGAGGTTCTGGGTCCGAAAGGCAAAGGCTGAAATGCTCACGCCATGCGGGCGCGGCTGGGCACGGGAATCGAACTGGTTGTAGCGCGGCACGCCTGTCTGCGTGAGGTTTTGCGAGGCGTTGCACAACGCCGTGACCGGCGCAGATGCGCTGTTGATCTCCACTTCGACTTGTGCGGGGAATGCTAATGTCATGCGGGGTTCAGTGTTGAAGGGGTTCTTGCTTGCTTTCAACTAGAAGCTAGTCCACCGGAGGGTGACGGAGAAAGCCCCCCACGCATGCGATAGACTTCATTCTTGAGTCAGTTGTGCTAAGCCGAGAAAGATATTTCATTACTTTCAAACGGAGCCCGCCGCTCCTTGCGAAATCTGTGCAGCCCGCAGGCTGTCTCCGTTGACGGCAGGGCGGTATTATTCGTCTGCGCCGAAGCATAACTCTCCGCGCGGACAAAACTCACACCAACTTGGATTAGGGCACTCGCCGCCGGGACGGAAGCGGCGAGCGAGAGAGCAGCGATAGCCGCCGCAAGACCGAGTTTGTGTTCAGGATTCGCAGTTTGACTCTTTAGAGTTGCTTTCACGCTGTTGACTTTGGGACAGGGCAGTTGGACTGCCTTCAAGGAACGAAACGTGTCAGACAATCATTTCTCAAAGCACCGAAACAGATACATGGCCACATTCTTCCAGGTTTTCCCTAAGTTGTCGTGTCGTGCAAACGCGCGACACCGCCTTGCCTTCGGCGGCAGACATCCTGGCAAGGTTAGGTAGGGCAAGGGTGGCCCAATTCAGATGCGGTAGAATTGCATCGGATGGGCCAGGGTATCGGTGTCGGTCCAGATTTGCCGCTTCTTTCAGCCGGCTCATCGATCTCGCTTGTTGGGCGCTTTGCTTATTTCGAATTTGGCTTATTGGGCTCGCCTTCAGCTCTTCTGCTCCTCTCGCCTGTGAAAAGGTTGTGCAAGCAGGGCACCTAAACCGCCGGCGATCACTCCGACGACAGGGGCCGCCGCAAGATAGCTGACTGCTGCGTCCAAGCTGTTCACCACCCCGAAACACGCCGGGTCGGACTAACCGCTCGCGCGAGACATTTGCGAGGTGGCGATATAATCCGGGTCCGGATAGCCGCCAACCGCGAGAACAAGGCCGACGGTCACAGCCCCAACCATGGTGGTCATCGAGCTGAACGCCGCCGCAAGCACAGCTTGGCTGGCTCGGGCACCAAGATGTGCCGTCCAAAGGGCAATCGCGCACCACATCCCGAGGCAGATTGCCGTGAAGGCCAAGGTCACCCAAGCACGGTCGCCTACATGCGCTCTGAGTGCCTCTAAACTCATGCGCCCTATTTTTGCACAGCTCTCCTAAAACTCCGGTGATTGCCCCAACGCGATAGGCCGGTGCGCTGCGAAACCACCTCTTGGTCCACCAAGCCAACAGGACATAGACGCACAACACCGTCGCCGTAGCGACAATATATCGGGCGCCACCTGGCATTCGAAAGGAGGAACGAGCCCCGATCGATAAGCAGCCCAACAAAATCAAAGAAAGTGCTTTTAAATCACTTGCTTTCATCGTAAGCTCCTGCATCGTTAATCTGTTATCATTCTGGGCTCACTAGGTCCCTAAATGCATGCGGAGGACCGTCGCAGCCGAGCCGAAGTTTAGTCCCCAGTCGGTCTCATCGCCATTCCAGATTCTTGCGGGATGAAAGACGCCAGCTTCATAGCGGCCTTCCTCCACCCTCAGAAATTCCCTCTGAGCCGTAGAAGTCCATCACTTCCCCGCCGTTCATGTGTGGAAAGCCGCTGGAGAAGCCGGAGCAGGCGGGTCAGGAAGGTTAGAGGCGAGGAAGTGGGTGTGTTTAGCCACCGCCTGGGCGCGGGAGCGGACATGAAGCTTCTCGTAAATGCGGCGGATGTAGGTGTCCACCGTGCGCACACTGATATTGAGCGTGTCGGCGATTTCCTTATAAAGGAACCCTTTGATCAGCATGTGGATAACCTCCCGCTCACGCGGGAACAGGTCCATATCGCCCCGCTCTGAAGGAGGCGTCTTCGGTACCGCGCGAATATGGAATGGAGATGAGACCGACTGGGGCCTAAACTTCGGGTCAGCAGCTACGGTTCTGCGGGTGCAGCTGGGGAGCTATCGAGGGATTACTCCTCCTCCAGTTTTGCGGCGATGAGATGAGAAAGTTGAACTGGAACCTCCGGGCCTTCTTCAAGGACCGACCTGAACAGGGCAGAAGCCTAGTTCAGGCTGAGCGAGGGCCCATGCTTGGTCGGAGTAACTGTGTTGATCCTGCCGTTTGGATCGAAACTTATCTCATCAATGCACACCGAGCGCCGGAAGGCGTTGCCGTTGGAGAGTTCGCTCGTATGATAAAGGACATACCACCTTCCCTTGAACTGGACGATTGAGCCGTGTTGAGTGACGCTCGCGGCGTGCTCCATCACCTTTCCGGCATACGTGAACGGGCCTGTGGGGCGGTCGCCGATGGCATACACCTGGGTGGACTGAGGAGCCCAGCCGTTGGAGTAAACGAAGTAGTACTTTCCGGCTCGTTTGAAAACGAAGGGCGCCTCGCCATAACCCTCAGGCAAGACCGGGTCCTTGCCGGGGCCAGCCTGCGGAACCGGCTTCCCCTGCGAATCGAGAAGGGCAACGGTTTGCAGCACGCCGGCCAATTCGGTGAGAGAAGAGCGGAGCTTGACAACCTTCGGGACTCGGCAACCAAAATACAAATAGGCTTGGCCGTCGTCGAGGAGCACCGCGGGATCAATTGGCTCGGTGCCAGCGTCCGGCAACGAGGCGTTGTCGATTAGGGGCTTTCCAATGGCATCCTTGAACGGCCCTTCCGGGCTCTCGCCCACCGCAACGCCGATCTTAGTGCGATCGACCGGCAGGAAGAGAAAGTACTTCCCGTTTGACTCGACGCAGTCTGGCGCCCACGCCCAGCGGGTCGCCCAAGCGAAGTCCTTGATGCGAAAAATCGAGCCATGGTCTTTCCAGGTGGCTAGGTCGGCAGTCGAGAGCAGGCGCCAGTCAACCATGTCCCAATAAGTGGCGTCCGGTTGGTCGTGCGAGGTGTAGACGTAAAGCCGCCCCCCAAACACCCTGCCTGTGGGGTCAGCCGTGAAGATGTTTGTCACCAGCGGGTTGCCACCCCAGGCAGCGGACGCCGTGAGGAACAATAACAAGGAATATCGCAGGAGTTTCATAAGTTCGGGTTAACGATAAGTAAGGGGAAGAACCGCGACAAGAAAAAGAAAAGCCTTCGACCGATCTGTCAGGCCGGAGGGTTCTCCGGAATTGCGGCGGAGGGTTTGGCGTTCTGGCCGGCCCCGGAGGGTTGCACAGGCAGTTCGAGTGTGAATTCCGCTCCTTTGCCGGATCCCTCACTCCGCACCAGCAGTTCGCCTCCCATCTCTTTGGCCGCCAGGGAGCCATTGTGCAGTCCAAAGCCGTGGCCATTCTTACGGGTGGTGAAACCATGGTTGAAAATGCGCGTCAAGTTTTCCGGTGGAATGCCAACTCCGTTGTCGATCACTGAAATTCTGATCCGGCCCGTGCCATTGGAAACCCGAACCCTCATTTGCTTGTTCGTGGCCCCGCCTTCATCGCATGCATACTTGGCGTTGCGAATCAGATTGATTAGGATTTGCATGACCTTGTGCCGGTCCGCCAGGATCTGAGGCAGGTTCGCATCGTATTCGCGAGTCAGGTGGACATTATGCCGCACGAGCGCGCTCTCATTCATGCGCAAGGCGTCCTCAACGAGGTCGATGGCACTGACCACCTCGGTAACGCCGGCGATTTTGGCATAGCTCTGTTGCATCGCCACAATCTCTTTGACGTGTTCGATGTTCTTACGGAGCCCAGCCAACTCTCCCAGGGCGGCGGTTTGTTCGGCAACCAGATGTTCCGCCAACTGCGCAATGTAGGAGGGCAGCTTCTGCCCCTTGGAATCGCGCGTCATGAACTCGCCAAGATTCCCCGCATGTTCCTGCAGCAGGGCCGCGACGCGGCCGACGTAGGAAATCTTGGATTTCCCGGTCTGCTCGGTCAGCAAAGCGGCCGAGACATTGATGCTGTTTAGCACATTGCCCACATTGTGCAGGACGGCCGTGGCGACTTCCGCCATGCCGGCCTGCCGGGAAGTTTCCAACAGCCGTTTGTGCGCCTCCTCGATTTTAGCCTCTGCTTCCTTCAGGGCGGAGATGTCCTTCGAGATGCCGAGAATTCCGATGGTTTTTCCCTCCGGGTTGCGCCAGGGGACTTTCGTGGTCAGGCGCCACATCGTTCTGCTATCGGAAAGAATGGTCTTCTCGATCTTGCCAACTATCGGCTGGCCTGTTCCGATGATTCTCTGCTCGTCCTGTCTGAACTCTCCAGCAGAATCGGAACTAAAAAAATCGGCGTCGGATTTTCCGATAACGTACTCCTGAAAGCGCTGCATATCGGCCAGATGTGGCGGGAATGAACCCGGGTCCCCAGGTGGACAGCCGGACCGATCACGACACAGCGCAGTCTGGTAGAGGATTGCCACTTCCGACCGGCTAACCCTCACAATGCGGGACTGAAGGTCTTTGAAGAAAATGGAGTCGGGCGAGTTTTCGAGCAACGCCCGCAGTAGTTCGCGTTCAAAAGCCAGTTCGGCCTCGGCGCGCTTGCGCTCCGCGATATCCTTCCGCAACGCCTCGTTGGCGAGGGCCAGCTCCTCGGTTCGCTTCCCGACCTTGGCCTCCAGAAGATCCTTCTCTGCCTGAAGTCTTCGTTGGTGAGCTTCCATGTGCCGGACCTTCCAGCGGTAAAGGCCAAACAAGCCCAGCAGGCCGGTCAGTCCGATGAGGCTCCGGAACCAGTCGGTCTCGTAGAAGGGAGGCGGCAACGCCAGGCTGATCCCCTCTCCGGCAGTGTTCCAGACGCCATCAGCGTTGCATGCCTGCACGCGGAACGTGTAATTGCCGGGCTTCAAATTGTTGTAAAGGACAGACCGGTGCGCCTCGGCGTCAACCCAGCTTGAGTCAAACCCGTCCAGTTGGTAGCGGATGCGCACTTTCTTGGGAGCGATGTAGCTCAACGCCGCAAAGAAGAATTCCAACCGTCTGGCTCCCACGGGGAGCACGGCACGACCCTGCGCCTTCAGTTCCGACCCGTTGACCATAACCCGCTGAATATGAACCGGGGGGGCTATTGCGTTGGTGAAGAAATGCCTGGGGTCAATCATGACCACCCCGAGGGGACTCGGGAACCAAATCCGTCCGTCCGAGGTTTTGCAGCCGGTATTCTCCTGATCCACACGATCGGTAAACTTAACCGATTCCATTCCATCAAAGGCCTCGCACTGAATCCCCGTTGACTTGCCATCGGCAAAATCGTTCAGATTCTGACGGGCGACCCGAAAGATGCCGTGCCCGGAATTCATCCAGAAATAACCCAGATCGTCGGGAACGATAGCAAAAATCCTCGAATCACGCAGCCCATCCTCGAGCCGGATATTCCTGATTTGACCGTTCTTGACTCTGGTCAGACCGCTCAGCAGCCCGGACCAGATAGCACCGTCGGTATCCTGGAAAACGTATTGGACGAGGTTTCCAGACAGGCCATCCGCCGTTGTCCATTGCTTGAAATCTCCGTCTTTGACGCGGAAGAGCCCATTATGGGTGGCCACCCAAATGGCGCCGTCTTTGGCCACACATAGATTGCGAATCCACTGGAAGGGAGGCTGGCGTCCTGTTTGGAAAGAGAAAAGCTGTTGCTTGCCGTTCTGCAGGCGAAACAGACCCCCCCCCACGGCCGCCAGAACACTTTGATCGTCTTCCGCAAAGGCCAGCGGCCAGTTCCGGTTGGGATAATGCGCCGAAACTGTGCCTCCGGAAAGCACATCGATGGCTTTTTCGCCATTAGCCACGTACACATCGCCATTTTTGGCTTCGAATATGTATTTGAGGTACCAGTTGGACAAAAGCGACGGGTCCGTGTAATTCGTGGCGGCCTTGCCGTCGTACCAGCTAGCCCCATACCCGGCGATCCAGAGCCCGCCTTTTCGCGAAGCGGCCACTGAACGGCACGATCCTGGGATGATCCCCTCTCGCTCGGAAACGATCGGAAACTTCAAATCGGTGATCTGGCTAACCCCGTCCTGGGTCCCCACCCAGAGGCTGCCTTCCGCGTCCTCAAAGAGACAGGTGACATGGTCGTCCACCAGTCCGTCCATCTTTTTCAAAGAGGTGAGTTCTCCGTGCTGATATCGAACCACCCCCGCGTCCCCTGTGCCAATCCAAAGAACGCCATGACGGTCCACCAACAGCGCCTTAATATCGACGGCCACAGTGGGAGTCGGCTTTGATTGCCCGCGGGCATCGTAACAATACAGTTTGGCTTCCGTTCCAACCCAGATGTTGCCCTCCCGGTCGGCCGCCAAAGCGGAAATGCTGTGGGCCTTGAGAAGGGGATCGGCTACGGATTCAAATCTTCCCTGCGCCCAATAATAGAGTCCCGACTCTGAGGTTCCCAGCCAGACGCGTCCCTCAGGGTCTTCACAGAAGGAAATGACGGTGTTGATATTAGTTTGACCGAAGAGACTCTCGGCGGGTTTGCCTTCGACATAGCGGCCCCATCCGACCCCTGAGCCAGTCCATAGGGCTCCATCATGCGCTTCCAGCATCGCCATGGCCCCGATGTCTGGTCTTGTCCACCAGTCGTTCTTGAGCGGAAAGAATTTCCCTCCGTCATAGTATCCAAACCCTCCCTCAAAAATGCCAAACCACAGCCCGCCCACCTTGGATGAGCACAGGCAAACGACATCCTGCCCCTGAGCTTGGGCCAAGTCGATTGGCACCGCTTTGAATTCAAGCCCGTCGAAGCGAAGCAAGCCATTCTGCGTTCCGAACCAAAGATAGCCATCCTGGGTTTGGGTGATGACGGCGATTTTCTGCGGCGGCAGGCCGTTCTGCCGGGACCAGTTTTGGCAATTGAACTGGAAAACCGATTTGCTTGGATCCAGCGCGAAAACAGCGCCCGAAGACACCAATAGGCAAATAACCAGCATCCCTGCTGCCCGACAGGACGGCAACGATCGCCACTCTGGCCGAAGGTTTGATCTTAGCTTCTTCGTAGGTATCCAATAGATAGACCTGCGCTCACGCCGGCTGCCATAACTGCCGCCACGTTGAGCACTTTACTCCTTATCGGCAGAATCCGGGCGGTCTTGAGACAAATCCCGCGGCGCCAAGCCATGGTCCAGTCTCCGAGGGTTCGCTTTTGAACTTGCAGCAGTCGGCGCAAGGGTCACCGGGCGGTTGAAAACCGGCCACTCCAAGGTCGTTTATTCATATCAGATGTCTCGATGCAGGCAAGGGGCTTTTTCAGTTTCTTCACATCTTTAGGCTACTTTCTGGAACCAAGGCGGAGTTGGTGTATTCGTTGCTGCAAAACTCGGACAACATCATCGCAAGTCTGCGTCTGAGATCCTCCAAACGTCCGCGCCGATGAGGGTAAAACCATGGTCCCCTCCGAAATCCATTTTCGGCCTCATTAACTCGAACCTCACTACCCTGCCGCGGTCTGCCGCGGTCTGTAGGAGGTTCAACAGCCTTCCTTTTCCATTTCTCACCGAACCAGCACGCCAATCGCTCGTCATTGCCACAAAGGAGTCTGGCTGGTTTACCGTGGCAGAAACACCACGCTTACAGTCCACCTTTATGACCTGCTCGTTCGTGCCTCCTTCTGGATACTGAGTCAACCAGAACCATCCCGTCAGTTGAAAACGAATGCACCCATCCGTCACGACGATGTTTGTTATCGTTCCCTCCATTCCGGTCCCAACGCCCCAAGGAATTTTTTGATGAAAGCCGCCCTGCTGGCCATTTGATACAGCCGAGTGATTCGTGTCCCCGGCGGCTGGACTCGTCACTACAGCAATCAGCCAAATGACAATACTTAATAGTGCTTGTAAGTTCATGACGTGACCAACGTGGCTGATTCGCAGCGAAAATCAAGCACTGTCGACTGATGGCAGCAAAGTAGAACGAGCAGAACCGGAAAGGGAGCCATTCAGCTCGCCGGTTCTGCGGTCGAAGGTTCGTTGGACTTGGATTTGATCTTTATAGTAAGGCAGATAGCCACACCATTTCGCGACCGGGTAATGATCAAAAGTCTCATAGTACGGAAAGGGGAAGGCTTTGGCAGGAGGCACAGAGTTAAAGGAGCCCTTTTTCTGTCCTCGGGTTGTGGAAACCGAGTAAATGGAATCCGGCTCCAGCATCAGAGTCAAAACCCCTTGAACCGGCTCGATATCTTCAAGCCTCAGGAACTGCTGTGCCCTGTTGCTGCGCCACACACACACTTTGCGAGCGGAAAGCCCTCCGCACAGCCGGAAAGCGAGCTTTTGATCCTTGATCGCACCTTTGGTTCCGGCGACGATGCTATAGTCGCTGCCTGAGGCCCGCGTCACATAAGTGCCTGCCTGACGGAGCCAGCCCGAGAGAATTTCCCGGGCCGTGGCATCATCTTCGACTATGGACACGCGAATACTCACTGGTTTCTTTCTTTAAGCGACGCTATCGGGGGTCATTCTACACCAAGATCGAACCCGCTAGTTGTCCCGAGTTTTCGCTCCAACGGGGGCGACTTTGTTTCGAATTAAGGCTCCCATGAAGCGGTCTGGGCGTACCCATCGAGACGTGGACCATACCTGAGTACCGATGAGAACAAAGACGCGCCCCTTGTCACGTTAGGCCACAACCACATCGGCTGATTGTCCTAGCCGCCTTGCGCCGGCGCCACACACTTTGGCAGGGTCATGGTAAAGGCGGTCCAACTTTGAGGCGATAGAATTGCATAGGGCGGCCCGTCGTGGTGCTGTCGGTCCACTGAAAGGGATTCGCGAGCGCCAGGTTCGTAATGAACAGGAGACTCCAGTTCGCCAGATTTGTGGATACCAGCACCCCGTAATCCGGACCGATAACCACGTTTGTTCCACTCAGCGTGAGTTGACCGTCGCTCAATCCACTGAAGGAAAGCCCTGGCAACACCAGAGGATTAACCGTCACCATAAAACTCTCTGTCGCACTCGAGCTAACCAGGTAGGAGTCAGACACCATGAGTGGGATCTGCTGCGTCGTGTTCGCGTCCGTTACCGACGGCCGCCAGGTGAAGACGGCATTGGTGTTGTTGGTCTGAACAAGCGTGGCATCGGCGGGCCCGGCCACCAAGCTGAAAGTCAGCTTCGGAGACGGGAGGTTTGTGTCCATGGCGCTGGCGGTGACGACGACCGTCTGGCCTACATTGACGGTTTGGTCGCCCAGCGGCGTAAGCACCGGCGCCGTGGTCACGGGAAGCGACGAGATGGATAGGTTGTCGAACACGGATGCATTCAACGCCTCGTTGTTGTGCGCGGTCACGGCCAGACCGACATAGGCGTTCGTGGCCATCGAAATCGTGGTCGCCGAACCGATCTCGGTCCAGACAATGTTGTCTGGGGAGCAATAGGCCTGGAAGCTGTTGTTCGTGCGCGTCAATCGCACCCAGTAGGGCGCCGTTACCCCGCTTATGACACTGGAACTGGACGAACCGCCGGTGCTGCTTCGCCAGATGAACTCATTGCCGGCGCTCGGCTCGACATCCACGAGCGCCTGCCGTGAGCCAGCGACGAGTGTCTCACGGATCATCAAACCGGCCTTGGCGTTGCCAGAGGTGTTTTGGACACTCAGGACGCGGGCGCGAATGCTACAGTTAGTGCTCGTGGGAACATAGACATAGACAAACTGAAAGGCGTCGCTGGTGGACCATATATCCGCGCCGGAGCCGGTCACCGTGAATTCCCCGCCACAGAATGAGGCGCTCCCGGCCAAACCCACCGAACCAACATCCGCGTTCTGGAACCCCGTGGGCAGCGCCCCCGGCACCGTAGCACTGGCTTCGGTTGAATTCAGGCTCTCTGTCGTCGCATTGCTGATCGTGACAACGTAATAGTAGGTCTGGCAGTCAACCACGCTGGCATCGATGTAGTTGGTGCTCGCCGTGCTGGCGGCAAGCACCGCATAGGGGCCGCCGGGAACCGAGGAGCGCTTCACGTTGTATGCGGCGCCTGGCAAACCACTCCAATTCAGCACGATCTGCCCGTTGATGACACTGGCGGTCAGGCCCGAGACGATTGTGGTTGGCGTGGCGCTCACCTCCGCCGAGTTGGTGCTGCTTCCGCTGCCATTGGCGGTCACGACGTAATAGTAGGTAGTGAAATTGGTGACCGCGCTGTCCGTATAACCCAGGCTCCCCAGCCCGCCTGCGACCAGGGTGTAAGGACCGCCGCTGACCGTCGCACGCCACAAACTGTAAGTGGCTGCCCCGGGAAGCACATCCCAACTGATCGCCACCTGCGCGTTGCTCGCCACGGCTGCCACGCCACCCGGCGCGGGCGGAGCCGGAAGGACCGCCGCTTCGGTAATGGTCACGTTCGTTGACGGCAGACCGCTCGAGATCGCCGTCAGGATGATCGAGCCAGGTTGGTTGGTGGATTGGATAACCACCTCGGCCAGGCCGTTGAAGACGCCGCGCTGGCTGGCTTTGTCCGCCTCATGCGAACTCGGATTGCCATCCCCAACGCCAAGAATCGTCCCCCCGGAAATCGAGAAACTCACTGTGTTGGTGGCCGTCGGCACCACCCGGCCCGCAGCGTCCAAAACCGCCACCGTCACCACCGAAAGATCCAGCCCGTCGGCCAATATCGTGGAGCGGTCCGGGAGCAGCTCAATGCTGGCGGGCGCGCCAGTCGTCGTGATGGTATTCGTCGCCACCGCCAAACCGTTCATGTAGCCGATCGCCTGAAGCGTACCGGCGGTGTAAGGAACACTCCAGGCAACGTGGCTCTGGACACTGAGCGACTGGCGGCCCTGGCTCGTTCCATTGAGGAACAGTTCGACCTCATTGCAGTTCCCATACACCCAAACGCTAATCGGCTGCCCCTCCTTGCCCGCCCAGTTCCAGTGCGGAAACAGATGCAGCACCGGTTTGCAGGTCCAATTGGCCTGATAATAATAGAACAGGTCCTTGGGAAAACCGCACGTGTCCATGATGCCAAAGTGGGAGCTGATGCACGGCCAACTGAACGGCGTCGGCTCACCCCGATAATCAAACCCGGTCCATACGAAGCCGCCGGACGCCCATGCTCTGGCATCGTAGAACGGCCACCACTGTTCCGCCGTCTCCCCCCAAGTCACCGGGTTCTGCAGCAACCCGCTGGCGGTCGTGGTGATGTAATCATAGGAGGCGACGTACCCATTGACCGTGACGTCGTTGGTGTAAATGCCCCGCGTCGTCACCGTGCTGGCCACTTCCGTGCCGACGCAGCTCTGCGCCAAGTAAGACGAGTGAAAACCGTCCATGCCCCCCAGGCTGTAGTTAAACCCTTGCACATCGATCACCGTCGAGAAACCGCTGCCCCAACCGCCGCTCATTGCCACCGTGCATTTACGCGTCGGGTCCAACTGGTGAACCAGGCTCTCCATCGGTTGCAAAATGGCCGCGCCCGTCGGGTCGCCCTGCAACGGCTCCTCGTTTCCCAGCGACCAGGCCAAGACGCAGGGGTGGTTGCGGTCCCGTAGAATCTGGCGCTGCAACTCTCCCATCGGTTCAGCGTTGGTGCCCACACGCCGGTTCTCGTCCAGCACCAGCATGCCCAACTGGTCGCAGGCCTCAAGAAACGCCGACGTCGGCAGATTGTGCGAGGTGCGGCAGGCGTCAACGCCCATTTGCTTGAGGCGCTCGACCCGGAAGTATTGCAACCGGTCCGGCATCGCCGAACCGACCCCGGCGTGGTCCTGATGGTTGCACATCCCCTGAATCTCGACGTGCTGGCCGTTGAGAAAGAAACCCAGGTTCGGATCGAAAGAGACCATCCGCACCCCAAAGGGCGTTTGATAAACATCGGCCACCGCCGTCTGATTGCTCACCGTCGAAACCAGGTTGTACAAATAGGGTGTTTGCAGCGACCAGAGCTTCGCATTGGCCAAGCTGAACACCTGCGTCACTACCTGGCTTTGCCCGGCGGCCAATGACAGCGCGGCGGTGCTGACCGCCGCCGAATTGCTGCTGGCATCCAGGATCGTCGAAGTCAGACTACCAACGACCCCCTGGGCTCCCTGGTTGGTGACGGTGGTCTGCACGGTGAGAGTGGCGTTGGAACCGATCAGGTTCGTCGTCGCCACATAGGTCCCCCAGTGCGCCACATGGAGCGGCGAAGCCGACACGAGCCAGACATGCCGGTAAATGCCCGCCCCTTCGTAAAACCAGCCCTCGAATCGGCTGGCATCCACTCGGACCACCAGCACGTTGGTTCCTCCGGGAATCGCATAAGGCGTGATGTCAAAAGAAAAACTGCTGTAGCCGCTGACGTTGCGGCCCAGGATGTGCCCGTTGAGCCATACCAGGCAGTTGCGATAAACACCGTCAAACTCCAGCCACAGCGCCTGCCCCGCGTCGCTGGCCGGCAGCGTGAACGTGCGCCGATACCAACCAACATTGTTGGTCGCGTAGTTGGAAGAGCCCAGCGGCTTGAATCCGTGGCCCTGATCCGCGTTTGAATCGAAGGGCAATTCCACCGCCCAATCGTGCGGCAGGTTCAAAGCGCGCCAGGCGATGTCGTTAAAACCGGTCTGAACCACCGAAACATTCTCCCCCATGTGCGTCGCCACCGGGTCGGCCCGCAAGGTTTCCATATAAGTCTCCGAATTGGCGCCGGCAACTTCGGTGCTGTCCAGCTTGGCCAAGTCGGGGATTTCCGGGTAGTAGGCGACGTTGGTTAGGGCTGAATTTGTCAGCACATCCACCGGATCGCCCAACTGAAAGCGCCAGCCCGAGTCGATCAAGACCCGGTTGCTGCCGACGACGGCGCTTGGCGAGAGGACAGCCAGCAGCCCGAACGCCCCCAAAAGACCGGCGAGGTTCGAGACAAATGTAGATACGGTTTTCATTGCGTCCGAATTCGATAGAACCCCTCAGGCCAACCGACCGCCGAATCGGTGATGGCTTCTTGAGCGCCATTCCATAGAGGTCGCCTGGAGGGAATCTCTTTCACTCGAAGTCTTTCTTCACCGAAAGCAACGCCTCCGGCCACTCAGCCCTTTAGAAATGAACTTCATTCGGAGGCACGAATAAGGTCTATCCCAGGCCCACCGGAACCTGCGCTGGCTTGGGATACATCGGCAGCCCGGCGCATCGGGTCACCGCGCGAAACCGGGAATGCACCTGGAGCTTCTTGCAGATGCCGTGAATGTGGCCATTGATTGTTGGAATGCCGATGCCGAACATTGTGGCGATTTCCTCGCAGGAATAGCCCTGCACCAGCGACTCAAGGACGCCCAGTTCGCGAGGGCTGAGCCGCTCGACGACAGTGCTTCCCATCGGTTTTTGACGAAATGATTGAATCACCTTCCTAGCGGTGCCGCTGCTCATCAAACACCCGCCGAGGCGCACCACCTCCAACGCCGCGATAAACTCGGCGCGCTCCATAAACTTCGACAGGCACCCGATGGCGCCAGCCTCGAACGCCTGAAAGGTCTCCTCCGCATCCTCCCATATCGTCATCACGACAAAATCAGTCTCTGACAACAGGGGCTTCAACCGGGAGAGACACTCGGGGCCGGAAAAGTCTGGAAGGTGCATGTTGAGCAGGACAATGTCCGGAGCGTCCTTCGGAAGCCTCCGCAAGGCGCTTTGGGCGTCGGCGTATTGGCTCAGGCAGGAAAAGCCCTTCGCGGCATCAACCCATCGGGACAAGAACCGCCTGATCTCTTCATCGTGATCCACTACCGAGACTGTGGTCACATTCGTCATAGGGCCGGGAATCCTTTCGGCGATGGCTCGGCGGGAATCCGACCGCCAAGCCTCGCCTTCGTTGTGGCTTTGTCATGGGCGGCCATCAATAGTCTTTGGACTCCACCACAGCAGGTTCCTGTTGGTGATGTTCGCCTCGTTCTGAAAATCATCGAACCGGATAAATAGCGTATGACCGCCAAGCGCCAGTATGTTCGCCCCTTTAATGTGGAGGCGCCCCACACCTTCCGTCGCATTGGGATAATCCGAGCCGTCGTTATAGGCGCCGGTATTAACCGCGCCCGTTGACGTAAGCGCATTCGGCTCCCACATAATGTAACACAACGGGCTCCAAACATCCGTTGTCTTGCAGGTCTTATATCCATACTTGCCGTTGCCGCCACTGGTTGGATCAGGGTAATAGCACGGCGCCCCATTCATTACGTAGGTCGAGACTTTCTGGCCGCGTTGGGACCAAGGGGACGGTGGGGGAAGCGCCATGTTCTTTCGGTCGACAGGACAGACGAACGTGTCTGGATTCGGCACGTAATTCCAGAAAACTCCGCCTTTGAGTATGGTGTTTCGCAGGGTGAAAAAGTTGAGGTAATTCAGCGTGGGGCCACTCGCGACATCGCCGCTGTACAACCACCCGGCCGGGCACGGCGGATTGTTGTCGTTACCCCAATTCGGCCACGCCATAACATCCATATTGTCGGTAGCGTACATACTCCCCGCCAAACCCAATTGTCTCATATTGGCCAGGCACGCGGTTCTTAGGGCTTTTTGCTTGGCATTGGACAGGGCGGGCAAGAGCATGGCTGCCAGCACGGCAATAATAGCAATCACCACGAGCAACTCAATCAGTGTGAAGGCTCTTTGTCGAACGTTAAGGACGCTGTTTTTCATATTCGATTTGTCGGATTTGAATTCGGTCTCCAGAACCTGGGCGGCCGGAAAATGGCCTCCGGCCGCCCATGTCCGATACCACTCATTAAGGAATACTCACACGATAGAACTGTTGCGGGACGCTCGGGGAAGGGGTGACGACGAAGGGCGATGCCGCGTTCCGCACCGGTGTCCAGGGTCCGGTCACGCTGGGCGCGCTCAAGAGAGCGCCATAACCCGAGTTATTGCCCCAGCTCAGGGTCAGATAAGTGCCGTCCCAGGTTGTTGAGATGCTGACGGGACTGAGGCTAACGGCCTGCACCTGCAAGCCATTGAACGCGCCTTCTGTCCCTTCGGCAATAGCCGCCGAGATCGGCAGCGCACCCGTGGTGACGAGCACGCCCGCGAACACAAGGCTGTTGTCATACGGAACAAACGCAATGTCCTGGAAGTTGGTCACGCTTTGGCTCACGCCGTTGATGGTGTAGGTAGTGGCGTCGGAAGCATAGGAGGCATTGATGCCGAACACTGCGACGTTGTAAGTGCCATTCGGTAGGTTGGTCACCGTGATAGTGCTGCCCACGCCTCCAACCGCGCAATAGTCAGACAGGAGGTTGTTGGCTCCCGGTCCGCTGGTCCAAGCCCCGCTGTCCATGGTAGCAATCACGTTGATTCCCGTCGGGGTCACGCCGTCATCCTTATAGCTCGTGAGGTTTGTGAAAGTCCCGGCGGTCCAGGTGTTCAGAGGATCATCAATCTGGTTCCAATAGGTTCCAGTGCCCAGCACGCCGTGCCCGACGTAGAGCGGAGGGCACGTGAAAATGCTCCCGCCATTACCGGAGTTGACGAAGGCATAGTTGACCGCCCAGATTCCGTTAGCCGGAAGCTGCACATTTGATAATGTCGCCACGGAACTGGTAACAACGCCGCTGGTGTTGGTCACAACGCACTCGTAGTCCAACGCATTGGCCGAACTCATGTTGGCGATGGCGAGAGTTCCGGAGGTCGCGCCGGAAACGTTGCTGCTGTTCGCAACCTTGCTAAACGACTTGGTGCCTGTGGTTGCCGAATACCATTGATAAGCGGGCGCGGGCACCCCGCTGGCGCCAACGTTCAACGAAACTGGAAATCCCGAGAAAACCGCTTGCGACCTGGGTTGCGTCTCGATACCGACGGGCAGACTTGTCGCACCCAGACCGACGAAGAACAGGCGCTGGATTTCCGCGTCGCTCAGAGATTTGTTGAAAACCGCCGCTTCATCCAGATAGCCATTGAGAGTACGCTTGTAGCTTTCCTGAACATCCGCGCCCAGCGCGCCGCCGATGCTCCATTGCTCAGGCCCCATGGGCTCGACAAGGCTCGCTTTGGCGAAGTTGGTCACGGCGGGTTGGACGCTATTATCCACATAACCGAGGTAAACGGTACCCTGGGTCGGCGTGATAACATAGGCCACATAGGACCATTGGCTGGGCGGCGGATACAGCGCGGAATGCCAGCCCCAGGTGTCGCCGGAGTTAGTGTTCCAGGTGAAGCCCAGCTCAGCGTTGCCATTCGGCCCTATATTGCCGTTGAAGCCGAAGCCGGCAGCGTCAGTGCCGTTCCGGTTGAACAACAAACCGGTCGCCAAAAGAACAGGCTCGGTGGGGTTGATCCAAGCGATGAATGTCACCGCGTTGGTATTCAGATTCAGCGCCGGTATGTTGATGTAGTTATTGGTCCCGTTCAGCGAATTATTAGCATCGCTGAGATCCGCGCAAGTGTTGGCGGCTTCGAATCCGGGGAACGGCGGGCCGGGTTGGTCCACAAGAACCCCGGGGAGGTAGGTTCCAGCCAAGCCGTGATTGGCGGAATCATAAGCCAACAGGTTGCCGGTGGTGGGATCGCCGGTTTCGTTCAATCGCCAGTAGGCAAGCGGGCCGTTGGTATATACAGCCCAGGCAAAGGCGTCACTTGAGCTCGGAGGAGGCAGGCTGGCGAGGACAGTCAACAGCCCTGCGCTCGACGTAGCGTTTCCTTGATTATTGTGCGCCGTGACCTTGTAACTGCCGGTAGCCGCCACCGGAACAGTCGCCAGCGTCAGCGTCGTGTTGGTCGCACCGGTGATGTTCACCCAACTGCCATTCGTTTCGACTTGCCACTGGTAGGTGATGGGAGCCGAACCGGAAAACGCCGCTGAGAAGGTGACCGTCGCGTTGGCATATACGGTCACATTTGTGGGGTTGATGTCCGCCGTCACCGACGGCGGCTGCGGCGTGTTTTGGGTTAGGCCGATCTCGAAACCGGCGTCGTAACTTGCGGGGGCTCCTTCGGTGATCGCGCCGTTGCCGACCGGAAACAGCGCAACTCGGCCGCCCGCGTACGGGTTGCCCGAGTCCACTTCCATGTTGTCCCAGCCGGTGCCGGAATTTGCAAAGGCGTAGCCGTACGTCGCGCTTGGATTCAAGGCCACCGAAAGCCCGGTCCACTGAATCCAGTCGCCCGGGACATAGCTCGCGGAGGAGCTGCTGGTGTAGGTGTCGATCAGAGTCGCTTGGAGGCCGCTCACTGAGTAAAGGTAAAGCGTGAAGACCTGGTTGCTGGTGCCACCACCGCCCCAATCGAGGCTGCCTGTCTTGATGGACACAGAGTTCAAAACGTAGCCGTTCGCATAACTCCCGGTGGTGAACGTCTCCCCCGGAGGATTGCCATTGTTGTTGTAGTAGTTGAGCCCCGCAGGGTTCTTGAGGGTCGAAACGGTGGTCGTTTGGGCGATGTCGTACGTGCCTGGGGTCGGGGCCGTGGGGCCAAAGTCGGTGAACGTTTGCGCACCGGCAATCCCCGTCAACGCAATCAAGGAGCAGCCGAACAAGGCAGCTTTACTGACAAATGTTTTCCGTTGCATATTCTTTAGTACGTTGTTGGTTCGATATGGGTTGTGGTTTGTCGTTCGAGCGTAGCGACTGCTCGGACCTCGGAACCGTCCGTGCCAGGCCGCGGACTGGGTCTGCAAGTTGTTCCTCGCAAACTCCCCGTCGTTGGCCAGTGGCTGATTGCCACAGTTCCAGTCTTCATAATCACTACACTTACCGCTGGACAGAATGCGGCAAATCCGCAAACGTGGGTAGTCACGTAAACACAGTATAGGTCGCAGCCGAGCGGCGACAGGCTGTCTCCAGCCCGTCTTGGGTAACTTGCGTATCTTCCGGAGAGAGAATAAGCGTGCGGTGCAGGCCTTCAGAAAGCTCACCTCGGTTTTGACCAACTCGCACAGATCTCTCGTTCCAATTGCGAAAGCCGGGCTGGCGTCGATGTTGGGGGGCGGCCCAAGGAGGCTCGGTTTCCGAGGGGATCTCGCCGACATGAGCGCCTCCTGGCGTCGGCTCACGCGGTCGCTAATACACTCTCAGGGGCGGCGCGGACGGCACCACGTTTCATCGCCCCGGATGGTTTGCGTGTAGGCGGCCACGGCCTGGGAACGGGAATGGACGTGAAGTTTCTCGTAGATACGGCGGATATGAGTGCCTACGGTGGTTAAAGAGATGTGAAGCGAATCAGCCACTTCCTTGAATGCGTAGCCGCGAGCGGCTAAATCCAGCACCTCCCGTTCGCGTTGCGAAAGCTTGGTTACGAGCGGCACATCGGTCTGGGGACCCTCCAGCGGGGGACCTTGAAAGCACTGCACGATCTTGCGGGCGACATCGCAGCTCATTGAGGAGCCGCCCGCTCGCACATCGGCCAGCGCGGCCAGCAACCCCATGCGCTTGGTTCGCTTGAGCAGGTACCCGCTGGCGCCAGCCGTCAGCGCGTCGAAAATAGAGTTGACGTCCTCGTAAACGGTTAGCATGACAAACTGCGTCTGCGGCAGTTGGGGCTTCAACCGGCGAACGCATTCGATGCCGCTCATGCCTGGAAGGTTGATGTCCATCAAAGCGATGTCCGGCTTCTCTTCGGGTAGGTGCGCCAACGCCGCTTCGGCGGATGGGTATTCGCCCATACAGCGGAAGCCCTTGGCCCCTTGCAGCCAACCGGCCAATATCCCCCGCGCGGAGGCGTCGTCCTCGACAATGGATACCGTGATCGCCAAAACGCCTCCAGGTTAACGCTTTTCTCCGACTCTGTCTTGTCGCGCAAATAGGGGACCCCCGTTGGGGCCGGATGGGGCGCGGCGGAGCAGAACCGGCAAGGACGCCTTCCACCGCGTCCGCCTTCGCGCCTTCGCGGTTGGCTGTGTCGGGTAATTCGGGAGTGAGGTCATAATAAATCAGCCTGTGGCGCCGGGATCGATGGTTACGAAAAACTCCACCCTGGTCCCCTTTCCGACGGCGCTAGCGATCCGGCAATGCCCGCCTATCTGTTCCAACCGCTGGCTCATGTTAACCAGGCCATGGCGGCTGCCGGGTCGGATCGAGGCCTTTGTCGTCTGCTGCTTGTGTCCTCGCGCGAACCCTTTGCCGTTGTCTTCGACGATGATAGTAAACGAGTTGATGCCGGTAACCAGGGAGATGCGCACCTCGCTCGCCTCGGCGTGACGGAGGGCGTTGTTCAACGACTCCTTAAACGCGAGAAACAAATGGTGGCGAGTTTCGGCCTCAAGCCGCCAATTGGGAAGCTGCAAGGGCACGTCCAACCGGCACCGAACGCCTGCGCTATCCAGAAATCCCTGGGCAAACCTGCCCAGGTAGGTCGCCAGGCTGTCCAGGGTATCGTCGCGGGGATTGACCGCCCAAACGATTTCATCCATCGTCTGCGTCATCTCGTGGGTTGTGAGGAAAATCTTGTTCAACACCTCGGCAACCTGCGGAGAGTTGATGCCTTCCGCCGGCACCGATTCGCTGAGCAGGGAGATGCGTGTTAGGCCCGTGCCCAGGTCATCGTGAATGTCCTTGGCAATACGAGTGCGTTCACGCTCGATCGCTCGCTGTCGTTCCAGCCGCTCTAGCCGGCGACGCATTCGCCGCCGGGCGTCGAGCCACACAACCCCGCCTCCAACGGCCGCAAGCAGCGCCCCTCCTAGAGCCCGAAACCACCAAGTCTGCCAGAATGCCGGCAGCACTGTGAACGCAAGCGTTGCCCCGGTCTCGTTCCATACGCCGTCGTTGTTGCAAGCTAGGACGTGAAACCGATACTGCGCCGGTGCCAAGTGGCTATAATAAGCCCGGCGCGGCGATTGCGTCTCCACCCACTTGGTTTCGAGCCCTTCGAGCCGATACCTGAAGCGAACGCGCTCCGGTGCGGCAAAACTCAAACCCGCGAATTGGAACTCGAAACGGTTCTGTCCGGGCGCTATCCGCAATGGCATCTCGGGCGTAGCGCCCTCGCAGACCGGGTGGTCGTCTACGAGCAGTCGTTCAATCAGCACGGGCGGCATCAAACCGTTGGTTGGGATATTGCCCGTGTCCACCGCCACCAGGCCCTTGCTCGTCGGAAACCAGAGCCGCCCGTCAGCCGTCTTGCAACTCGCGGGCTGGAAACCGCCGGAACATTCCAGCGTCGGCAAACCGTCGCTCAATCCGTACGTCAGGCAATGCACCTGATCGATCGTCCCGTCCGCGCATTGGTTCAGCTCAGCCTTGCTCACCCTCATCAGGCCGCCGTGCGAGCTTATCCAGAAATACCCCAGGCCGTCGTCCGCGATGGCGCAAATGATCTCGTTTTGCAGGTTCTGCTTCTTGTTGATGGCTGCGAAACGGCCGTCCTTGAACCGGTTGAGGCCCGCGAACGTGCCAATCCAAAGCGTGCCATCATCTTCCAGATGCAAGCATTGGACAAAATCGCTGGATAGACCATCGCCACTTCGGAATTGGCGCAGCTTTCCCCGCTTGATGCAGCCCAACCCGCCTCCATACATGCCAAACCAGAGCGTGCCGTCAGGCGCCTTGAGCACCGCGCGGACGTCCGGCAACGCAACCTCCGGCTGCTGCGCCAGCCAGGTTATCGTCCCCGCTTGATAATGCATGAGGCCGACGCCCGAACCGACCAGTAGTCCTCCCTCCGGCACGGCCAGCAGCGCGGGTATTGGAGGGCTGAAATTCTCGAGCCCCAGCGCCAGCGCAAATCCGTTCGGGTTGCCGGCAAACAGGCTGCCACCCCATGTGCCGGCCCAGATCCTGCCTTGGGCGTCCGCTGCGACCGACCAAACGTAGCAGTGCCCCAGCCCAGCATTTTCGCCGAAGTTCGTCCAGTTCCCGTCTTTGAGACGGTACACACCCGCCCCCTCAGTCCCAACCCACAGCGAGCCCCCTGGATCGAGCGTGACGGAGAGAACCGCACGGCCTTGCCACCGATCCGGCGGGCTCACGGTGGTGATATTCCCACGGCGCAACATCGCCAGGCCGCTGTTGCCGGTCCCGACCCAAAAGTTGCCCTCCCGGTCATCCCAGAGACCCGTGGAGATGTTGTCATCCAGGAATCCCTCAGAGCGCGAGAACTGCGTGAAACCGCGTCCGGGAAAAACAAGAAAGAGCCCGTGCTCAGCGGTCGCCACAGCCAGACTTCCGTCCTTTAATTCGATCAAAGAGTGAGCTACGCTCAAGCCCCAGGGCGTGGCGCCGAAATCCTCAATCCATCGCCCATCCTTCCACTTGCGCAGCCGGCCTTCCGCCGAGATCCACGCCCCGCCGTCGCGGCTGAGCGCAACTCCATGAATGTAGCGTTCGGGTGGCGAATCCTCAAAAGTCACGGGCCGCAACTGGTTGCCTTCCAGCATGAACAGGCTGTTGTCCCTTTGAACCCACAACCCGCCCCGCGGGTTTCTCACCAGAGCCACACGAATCGGAGCCTTCCCCGGAGGCGAAGGGATAGTGTACCAGTCTCTCGCCCGTGCCAAATCCCCTTCACCGCTCAAGAGCCACACATCCCGCGCCGCGTCCTCGCCAATGGCAAAGACTGATTTGCCGCGCCACGGGGCTTTGACAGGAATATCGACGAACTCCCTCCCCCGGCAACACGTCAGCTCCCCTGATTTATGGCCGATCCAAATCGATCCCTCCTCGTCTTCGAAGAGGCTCGTCACATGGGGATCCTTCATTTGAGGCGTGTTGCCGCAGTCAAAGGTGGTGAACCGCACGCCATCAAACCGCGCTAAGCCCGTTTGCGTGCCTATCCAGATATAACCATCCCGGGACTGAATGACCGCCGTAACGTGGTCGCTAGGCAAACCGTCATCGGTCCTCCAGACGCGGGCGATATAGTTTGGCACTACGCCGGACGCGAGGGTTGCGCATTCTCCTAGCAACATCCAGAGCCAAAAGCCGCTGGCACAGGACTTTATACGCCTTGACACTTTTCGCATCGCTATCGTGTTCGCTATCGCCGCGGATCGTGGTTGCGTATCGTCAGAAGTCCTGGCGCTGCCAAGCCCAAGACGCAGGCCGAGCATATTTTAACGAGCATGGTCATTCAAGGCTTATTTCCCACCAGTCCCCTCTCTCGATAAGAAAAAAAACCGGAGGGTGACTCCCTCCGGTTGAAAAACACTTAGGAACCAAGCCTTGGCGACTAAGCCTGACGGCGGCGGATCGCGGCCAACCCGAGACCACCCAGCGCCAGCAGCGCGAGCGTCGAGGGCTCAGGAACGACAGATGGAGTAAGCCCGAGATAAACGTCGTCCACGTCTATCCATGAGTTGGCAACGCCCTCAGCGGAGTCCACGTTGAGCGAATCATTAAAGAGGTAGATCCCGAGGTTTTGGCCAGCATCAGAGGAGGGAAGCGCAACTGAGAACGTGTACTGGTTCCAATCCCCCATCGCAGTGTGACTGCCGCTCCCGGGCGGGATGGCAATCTGCTGATAGCTAATCACGCCATCCGGGTTTCCGGCATAAACCGCCACCGAAATGTCACCGGTCAAATACGGCCACCAACTGCTGGGGGTCGTCCATTCATTCTTCGACCAGAAAGAGACATAAGCTGTCTCGCCACCTTGGATCACGTAGCTGGTCGTTTGCGAGGCGGCTACCTGGTCAGAAGCCATGAAATAGGCGTCTGAAACACCATCGATGCAGGCTTCCGAGCCGGGCGCATTCAGCCCGCTGTCGCTCGCCGTCACGCTCGGGCCCCAGGTGTCATTCGCAACGCTGTAGCTGAACCAACCCGGCACAGCGTTGAAGCCGGTGTTGATTTTTACCGTTCCCGGCTGTTCGAAACTGTAGTTTTGCAGCAGGTTTTGGGCCTGCGCCTGCACCAATGATGCCGCCACGAAACTAGCGGTGATTAGATATTTAATCTTCATAGGGTTCTTTGTTTGGATGTGTTGTTGTGACTTTTGCGGAATTGCTAAATATGTGATTTTTGGAGTTTTTGGTTCGAGTTGCTTAATTCACATAAGAGTTTTTTCTGCTGGCGGCAACCATCCTATCAGAAACCCAGAAGCTGTCATGTCACGTGAACACAGTATAGCAGACACCGGGCACCGATGTGCCGCGCGACATCCGGCCATAGAACAAAATCGGTTCAAGCAGAAGTGAAAAAGCGGAGGTTCTTGAGTTTTATGCCATCCTATCCGCGCGCCACAAACTCGTTCGGGAAGTTCAGGCCAATGATGCCACCCTTGCGCCGCTTATGGCATCAATGTCAGGCTCCCCGCTCTTATGGGGAGAGATCCGAGATCCTGACGCGGTAAAACCGGCTTGGCTCCTGACCCACGACCACAGAATAGACGAACGGCAGCGCTGGCGAGTTCGTGTTATACAGATTGGCCCAAGGCGAGCCAGAGACCATGTTAGTCGATGATTGGACGGTGTAAGAAAACCCCGGCGGGCCGTTGACGATCACCTGCATCCCGCCGTCGGCATTCACCGCGCAGGAAATCCCCGGAGGAACGATGGGGCTTACCGCCACGCTGAAGCGGTTTGTGGCTCCAAGCCCAGGCACCAAGATCGCCCCCGCGGTCACGACGACCGTATTGGTCGTCCCGGCCTGGCTCAAGCGCGGGCACCAGGTAAACACCCCGTTTGTGGCGTTAAGCGCAGAATTGGACGGGCCCTGCGCCAAGGTATATTCCCAGTCTAACCCAGGCTGATTTGGGTCCACCAGCTCGTTGGTGACTGATACCGCTAATCCGGGCGGTGTTGTGAGGGGAGCAAGGGGGTGAAACGATGCTGCCAAAGTGCCCGTCCCCTGCCCGACAAAAGTGATGACGCTCAAGGGCGGCAGGACATAGCTAAAACTGCCATTCGTCACGCTCAAGGCCGGCAAAGCGGCCAGAGAGTATTGGCTGGAAGTAATCCATGGAGTAACCGCACCCGCCACGCAATTGGCAAATGAAAAGCCTTGCTCGATTGCGGTCGATTGAGGATTAACAGCCACGATGGCAAGGTGCCCGGAAACCGGACTTTTGTAGGCCGAGACGAGAGCGGATGTCGCATTAGTGGCGTCGATTCGACAAAAGCCAGGGCGAACGAAAAGGCTGAAGTTGCCCATGGTGTAAAGCCGCTTGGCCGGCGCGTAGGTATTGCTCCCGGCGAGTCCACCGGTGCCTCCGGCCGTCAGCCACCAATAATGATACGCGCTGGCATTGGCCGCGGTCATGAAGGAATGGATCTCCCCAGCCAACTCCACGCCGTTGGTAATTGTGTCATCGTCCCCGAAGTAGTGCTCTGTTTCCCAGACTGTTTTGGGACAGGGCGAACCAAAGTTGGTTACCGGAGCTGCCGAGCTGCCATAGTCATGCGCGGCCAGGAGGCCGACCAGGTTGGAGGTGGCGGGGTCACCCATCGCCGTGGCGGCAAACTGCCATTGCCAATGCTCATCTTCAGGAAGCACGATCTTCGTCGAGGCGACATTGCTGGCGGTCATGGCGGCGGCCAAATACGGAAGGAAGTCGTGAAGCTGCTGCGCCGACCACAAGCACGATTCATAGTTGGTCGTTAGAACATCAGGCTCGTTCTGAATGGACAACGCATATACGTCAAGTCCATAGCCATTCTTCATGTTGGCCAGGTATCTTGCCAGTTGGGCGGCATATCCTTCAAAGTTAGCGGGGGTGGAAACGAAGTCTCCGCCGTCGACCGAGTTCGTGTCTTTGTACTCGGCTGGCGGGCTCCACGGCGTGCTCCACACCCGTGCGCCTCGCGCCGCGGCCATTTGCATAATCGACGCCTCACTCGTAGTACCATCCGGAGCAATGCGACTCCGTAGCAGCGACAGTCCGATGCCGTTGTTGGTTGAGAAGAACAAGTCGGCGTCATGAGTGCTCATCGAAGACATCCAGGCTGACGAAGCGCCAAAACCGTCGATGGTTTGATAACGACTGGCCCAGTCAACCTGAGCGTTTCCCGCCACAGTCGGCCCTGGCCCCTCAAATTGTATGTTATCCACCCAAAATGTCTGCGTGCCGCTTAACGCATTATTCGAGGAAGGGTTCCCATGATCGAAACCGATCAACACATCGGTAATATTAGACAGATTTGAATCGCTGGCGGGATTAAGGGGAATTTCCAGATGCACCCAATTCGTGTTCGTCGCTGGCACCGAAAAATAGTAAAACCAGTCCTGACCGTACGTTGGCGTTTCGGTGCCGATGCGCAGCGAGCCAAAATCAACCGACGAATCCGCATTGGTCCGGCGCGCCGACGCCGGATCAAAACGGATATCCAGCGTGAGGGTATTATACTCCGCGGCATTCACCGAAAAAACGAAGAACCCGTCGAAGATCGCGTATTGATCCGTTCCGAAGCTCGCCACCACCTTCATTGAACCCGATGCCGGGTTGTTGCTCACGTCGCTGGTGCCGTCCCAAGTCAGGGATTGCAGGGCGCCGCCAAACCAATTGCCCCACACGCTGGCGATTTGGCCGTCGGCGTAGCTGTAGCCGCGCGCGCCAGCCGGATTAAACTGGTCCACCACAAACACAGTTTGCGCGCTTAGCCGCACATTGATCGCCAGGCAGACCACCATCACTAGTGCCAGGCACGCCAAGCTCAGTTCCCAACGCAGCCAGCGATCGTTAATTAGGACGCGCTTCCCGGCGCAATCCAAACGCGGGGCCTCGGCTAAACGCGATTTGGAGCCGAAAACGGGCCCGCTTGGAAACGATTGCATCATAATACTGCTTTGGCAAAACCCCCAGATTCAATCTTAGTCTGTGGTTTCTGCTCACAGCGGGGATCAGTCGGGGAACCATTTGGTGACCGGAGGCTCGCTATAGATAAACGCCGCCAGAGACGTCTTCTTCTCTGGCGGCGATCTTTTTCTCAGACCCTAAAACATTTGGGGCCGCAGCAAGTTACTCGTAAATAGGCGGATTCTGCAACAGGAAGAACGCATTCGTATTGGATGGCAGACACTCGCTGGGAATCAGCGCCCATTTAATGGTCCCCTCCTGATTAACGATTGGAGTGCTAAAATACCCCGAATAATAGCCAGGGTTATACCAGGGTGTCACCGTGTCCGAAAGGGAAGCCTTGGTGCCAAGGTCAAAGCCGAAATCCGGCAACGTCCACGAAATCCACCAAGGTGTGTCGCTGGTCGCCAGGACGGCAGCACTGCTGCTGCCCAACTGGTTCCAGGTGCCAGAATTCAAGGAGGAGTCGGTCGCGAAGTTGTCGCTGACGGCCTGGCCGGCAGTGCCGGAGACGGTGATTTTTGACACATCAACGTACTGGCCGACGTTACCCGTGGTATTTGCTTCAATCCCGAAATACGCGACGAGTGGATTGGCAAATTGGGCCGTCATAGCCAACGGCAGCGAGAACGGCGCGGACGTCCCATCCGGCGCTGTCAGCACACCATCGGTCGCATCGGAGAAAGTTAGTTTCCAGGTCCCAACCGCCGACCCGGTATAGAGTTTCGCCACGGTATTGTTGGGGTTGGCGCCGGGGAGGCCAGTCTTCCAAGCTACATTGGCATAATAGTTGGTGGCATTCCCCATGATTTGCACCCAGAGGTCATTCGTCGAATCCCAATCCGCGTAGGAGTTGTCGTACGGCCCGTAAGGCAAGTACGCGCTCGGAATCAGGAACATTGCGAATTGGTAGCCCTGGTAGGTAGCGCAGTTCGGAAAACCACTTAGTGTAAAGCTGTACGAAACCGGGTAGGTCCCTCCGACCCAGGAAGCATTCCCATCGGTCGTAGCCAAATCCTCGCGGTTGTATTCACCCTCTGACGCAAAAATGCGCAAGGCCGGAGTCGCTGCAGAGACCGTCAACGTCGGAGGCGGGTTGCTCACAGCGGAGGCTCCCACAAACTGAATATTATCCAGCCAGTACTTAGTCGCTCCCACCATATCCTGGTTGCCATAACCGGGGTGATAAGCATGGAACAGAACATCCGTTATGTTGGTTTGGACTGGATCGGTGACGGCGTTCAGCGGGATGTTAATGCGGGTCCAGTTGGTGTTCGGCTTTCCCGCCGCATTCGTGGCCGGAATCGCAAACGACCCAAAATAGTCCTGGTTGTACTGGTTCCAGCAACCAACCTGCACGAATCCGAAGTCGATGGAACCGTCCCCGTTGGTGCGAATTGCAGAACTCGCATCATAACGAACATCAAATTGAAGATTCGTGAAATTAACCGCACTCACTCCAAACGTGAAGAACCCATCGAACAGGACGTATTGATCGCTGTTGTCGAGCGTGACCAGCATGGAACCCGAGTGAGGATTCCCTGAGGAATCGCTCGTTGGATCCCATTGAACGGACACAAAGTCATTGCCATACCAATTGCCCCAGCCGTTGTTGGCTCCGTTCCACGGCACACCGTTGGTGACTTCCGCGGCGCTGTTGAACTCATTGACTACAAAGTTGGTTGTCTGAGCTTGGACGGAACTGAGGTTGCTCCAACCGCCCGCCAGGACAGCCAGGATGAGAGGTACGAATTTGGTTTTCATATGGTATGATGGTTTTTGCAGGATGCTTGATGGTTTCTTGGTGTTACTGGACTGTTTGAGTTTCATGCAACAAATGGGTGATGTGGCGCTGCTAATAGAAGAAGGCGAACTGCGAATCGGTGTATTGCCATTTGATCACGTTTTTCCCGTGGGTCTCGACGTGGCCATCAGCATAGGCGCAATTGACCGAAGCCAGCGAATTGCCAACCCAATGTCCCGTGCCCGCGTTGGCTTGGCTCGCGTTGGTCACGCCCGGATTCCCAACACACACATCAGTAGTAATGGGCGAGGTCGCCACCATGGAGTCCGTGGTTTTGAGTGGCCAACCCAGAGCGTTGGCGGGAGCTGAAGTGGACGTTGGCAGCGGAAACAGCGTGCCCCCTCCCAGTCGCGGCACCCACCACTCGTTCATATAGTAACACACGCAAAAGTCACTGCTCGGTGAAAAGAGGGTGGCGCTAATCAAATCATCTATGGACGTCATGTAACGATGATGGCTCTGATGGAAGCTGTTATTGAGATTGTTGAAGTTGTTAGGCATCGCAGGACAGAACCACATGGGCATCGTCATGCCGTACCGCTGGCAACTAGTCAACATGTTACTTGACACGTCCCACAGGTTGTCGCCCGCACCAACAATTGGAAAACTCGGCAGGCTCTGCTTTGAGTCATCGTTAGCATACATGTTGACTACCACGGTCCACTGACGGAAGTTCGAAGTGCAATTGGTAACCTGGGCCCGGAATTTCGCCCGTGTCAGGGCTGGCAGCAACATGGCAGCAAGAACCGCGATGATGGCGATGACCACAAGCAACTCAATCAGGGTGAATGCCACTTTGGCGGCACGCACTGGAAATTTAAGGGAGGGGCCGGTTCGGCAATTCGAATTCATAGTTCAAAGTCACGCTGACGCACAACGACTTTTGATATGATGTCACGCTATCAGGCATCCTTCTTAGGATCTATACGACGTACGACGTATCACGGCGGCAACATAGTTTTCTGAGGCGACCGTTGCGCCAATGTTGGCTGCGGGCAACCCCGAACAAAACCGAACCTCGAGGGTGCGCAATTCACACCCACAATGTTCCTGCGCCAGAGCGCGACTTGCTTCTGGCCAGCGGCGGATCCCATGCTCAGAGTTCATTCGGGGCTGAGGATCACAAAACAGACATCATTGCCGCGCAGGACTACCGAGAATTCGAACATTCCCGCCTCGGAGATGACGAAGGGCTGCTGGAGCTCGGGTTTGCCGGATGCTTCTTGGTCCAATTGTGCCTCCTGCACGCGGGATAACTGCGCCGGTGCTCCCATGCGCAGATAGGCGGTGTAAGCGTCGTTCCTTTCAAAGCCGACCCGATAAACACTCAGCAAATATTTTCCCGGCGGCAGATGGCTGACGTGCCAGTGCGCCTTTGTGGCGCCGCACGCTGGCAAAACCTTGCCGAAGATCTCCTGGTTGGAGCAATCTCGAAACTTCGGAGCTTTCAAATCCCAGACCAGGAGTTGAACTCCCCCGCGCTGGTCGCGGCAAACCCAGGAAGAATGGTCCGCGTTGCTCAGCTCAGTTGGCCCGAGCTGATTCAAGAAGCGATAAGCAAAAAACGCAGGCTTCCTTATGCCTTGGAGGTTCAACAAACCGAAGCCGCCATGAAAGGGAGTCAGCGGCGGTCCGTTTTCCTCAAAAATATCGGTGAACACCCAGTAGGACATTGACGCTATGCCCTGTTCGGTGCGTTTCAACTGCTCCAAGATGTACGCTGCCGAAAAGTAACTGTCATGTATGGGATCACGCGGGGAATACGAGCTGCTCCATTCCGTGATATGAATCGGCAGACCCGCATGAGATGTGGAATCGATGACACACCGTTGGCTAGCCGCGATGTGCGCCGGGGCAAGCAGGTTGCTGCTCAGATACAACAGGCGATTACCCTCTGGATCCAGCCCGGAGGGGCCGTCGCCCAGACCATAGGCATGATAGCTGATGAAGTCCAGCGGCGTGGCGCGGCCCGCACAAAAATGCAGCAGGCTGGGCACCCATTCCGGACCAGCTCCAGCCGGCCCCCCCACGCGGTAGTCGCGATTCACCTTTTTGACCGCCGCGGCGGTATGCCAATACAACTCGAAATACTCCTCCTTTGCGCGGCTCACGTCACGCGGCCCCCAAAACCCCGGGTAATTTGGCTCGTTCCAGATCTCGAAAAACCATCGCTTCACCTCCTCAGCACCGTATCGATCGGTCCAATGCCGCACCAGATGCTCGACGAGGCCATCCCATTTCTCGTACGACGTTGGCGGGGTCACGTTGGCGCGCCACCAAAAAATCGTCTTTGGCCCGCTTGCCAACGCCGAGGGCATGAAGCCCACCTCCACAAAGGGCCGGATTCTCAATGCCAGCAAGGCGTCGAAAAGCCGGTCGATGTACTGCCAGTTGTAGATCGCTTCCCCATTTTTGGACTCCGCGTAAACCCCCATATCATCGCTCAGCAGACCATGAAAGCGGATGTGGTTGAAGCCGATTTCGGCCTGGCATATCTTGAGTTGCTCCCGCCAATCAGCGCGCAAACCCTCTGCGGCCCGCCCCGCGCCCACACATTCCCGCCAAACGTCGCTGCGGGGGCCTTTGATATTGCCGAAATCAACCCGGATCTCGCGCTCGAATGGCAAGCCGGCGGCATCCTGCGCCAGAAGGCCTGTGTTGATTAGGATCAGACACCACAAGAAAACCATCAACTTACCGCACATTGGCTGAGGATTTTCAACGAAAAAGCAAAGCCAACCTAATCGATGCGAGGTAGTGCGGTGCGGTCCGCTCAGCCGAGAGTCCGGGTTCATTATTCAAGCGTTTCAGAGCGTTCCGGCGAGTTGTAGCACGCGGCTCCTTGGTAACGCTATACGACACTTGTCGCATAGGCGCTCCGTCGTGGATTTGGCATGATGGGCCTAAAAGGCTGAAGTTGTTAGTTGTCCATCCGCTTTCGTCCCATACTTTGGCAATAATATGCTCCAAGCGTCAAACCATGGAAATTGGGGGGGACATTTACTCCTTGCCGCGGCAAGGGAGTCTGCTTATGACTTAAGCCAGATGCGTCGTATCGACCAACTAACACGCGCACGCCCGTGAGTGATTTTTCGCACGAGAGAGCAGGTTTCAACCCAGAGCAGGCCCGCCTGTCGGAAAGCCGTAAGAGATGGCTCGGTGCTCTAGTCTCGGCGTGGCTATTCCTCCTGATAGCCGCCCATGCTCCCGCGGAAACTGCCCTTAGGGAACTGCATACTCTCTCCGAAATGGATGCCGCTTCGAAATCCTTTGCCCGGATGATCTGTGCCGTACGACTCGAGGCGACGGTCTGCGCCGCCAGCCGGCCGGAAATGGGGGTGCTGATTCTACAGGATGAAACAGCCTGCCAAATCATAGAACTGAGCTCCCTGGACCAAGCGTTAGAGCCTGGGGACCGCATTCGCCTCGTCAGCCCCCGCGCGATGTTGCGGCGGCGCCCCTTTGGACTACAGCTTTCCTCAGAACCCGTGGTGGAAAACGACGGCCCTCACGCGGTCGCGAGCGCTGAGGGCACAATCCATCTAGAAAAGGGCTCGCACCCGATTCGGGTTGATTGGTTTAACTGCCTCTTCAGTTACGCCCTTGATATTTCAGTCACATTGCCAAACGGGGAGCATGTTCCACTCGTCACCTCAAACATCCAGGCCGTCGCAAACGCTTCGGCTCCTCTCCTGTTCTCCGTTACAAACGCTGAATGCTACGAAGGTTACTGGGAATCCATTCCTGATTACGAACTGTTGGTGCCTGCCTGGTCCGGGCCCGTGCCTCGACTAGACCTCGGATGCATGACCCGCCAGGAAATGGTTGCTCTTCGCTTCACTGGGACGTTCACCGCGCCGACTAACGGCGATTATCTTTTCTCGGTTGCCTCCGACGACGGCGCGCTATTGTTCCTCGGAGACCCGCGGATTTCGACGGCTCTTCTGGCTCGCGGTCAGACCGTGCACAAGCAAGAGGCCTTTGCTGGCGAAGGAATGCTCACGAGCCAAACCGAAGGCCCGATCATCGTAAGCGGCCGCATCCAGAGCGCTATTGCCAGAGGCCGGGGCCTCGAATTAACACTTGAGTCCGGGCCGGGCAAACTCCTCGTGCGTCTGGCGGATGCCGGGGACCTGGCAAATGCGCGCCTCACACACCGCCTCGTCCGGGTCTCCGGCCTGGGCCGAGCCATATGCTCCAACCTCGACCATCCTGTACTTGGCGAACTTGTGGCCGCTTCCGCGTCCGATATTGAATTCTGCGACATTCCCCAGTCCGCTCGCCAGACTGATGCCCGGCTCGAAACCGCTGAGGAAGTCCAACAACTGCCGCTGAGCGAGGCCTTGCAAAACCGCCCCGTCAGTTTGCGTGGTGTCGTCACCAGTTCGCTGGGCCACGTTTACCGGGGGTTCACTCTCCAGGACGAAACCCGGGGCATTTACGTGGACATGCATGCCCTTTCCAACGGCGCGGTGCCGACCGACGGCGACTACTGTGAAGTCAGGGGCCATACCGGTCCGGGAGACTTCTCGCCCGTCGTGCTGGCCGATGCCGTCCAAATTCTCGGAGCAGGCCAAATGCCCGTCCCCTTGCGCCCGACGTGGAACCAACTGATGAACGGAAGCATCGATTCGCAGTGGATCGAACTCCGCGCCACAGCCACCGCCGTTCGGAGTAATGTGATGACTCTCCTCTTGCCGGAGGGGCGCCTCACGGCCGCCATGGACCGCTATTCCGAAAGGGAGTTGGAGACTTTCGTCGGCGCCCAAATCCGCCTGCAAGCCGCGCTGTTCGCCGAATGGGACGCCAAGACTCGGGAAGTTAAGAGCGGAAGGGTGCTCCTGCGCAATGCCACCGTGGAAGTGGAAACCCAGCCACTGATCGACCCCTTCCTCCTGCCCGCAAAGTCGGTGCGAGAATTGTTGATGTTTGACGTCCAGGCTGCGGTGTTGCAACAGGTCAGGATCGATGGGATGGTTCTGCACGCCAGCCCTGAAGACCTGTGGGTTATGGACGGCGGCTGCGCCATCCGCGTGATCCCAAAGGAAATGGGAGGCCTTCGAGTGGGGGACACTATCGAGGCAGTCGGCTACCCGGTCCTCGAGGGCCGGTTGCCTACACTTCATGACGCCCTTATCCGGCGAACCGGCTCGCGCCCGCTGCCTCGGCCTCTGTCACTCAGCGATGCGGACCTCTTGCGGGCCGGGTTGGACGCAACGTTGGTGAAAATGGAGGGGCGATTGCTCGGGTTTCATCGTCAGCGCAAGTTGCTAACGCTTGAGCTGCAGACGGGCTTTAGAAGCTTTCAGGCGTTGCTGGATTCCGAAGTCGCCCCCCTCGGCTCGCTTCGCATCGGCAGTGTGCTCTCACTCACGGGCGTTTATGCCCCGCTCGGAGAGGATCGCTGGCGGGCCGCAAATGGGGACACTTTCGAGTTGCTTTTGAACACCCCCGATGATCTGAGCGTGATCTCGACCCCACCCTGGTGGACACTCTCCAGGATGCTAACCCTCATCGAAGTGCTCTTTCTGATTTTGGCGCTCTCCATGATCTGGATTCACCTGTTGCGCAGGCAGGTGGAAGTTCGCACGCGCCAACTCCACGAAGAAATCCGGGACCGTGAACGGGCCCAGAGGGAGCGAGCCTTGGAAGCCGAACGCGCTCGCATCGCGCGGGATTTGCATGATGATCTTGGCTCCGACTTGACCGAAATCAGCGTCCTGGCCAGTTCGGGTCAGCATCCCCGAAATGAAACCCCGCCGACCCCGGACCTCTTCCACTCCATTTCCCAAAAGGCGCGCAACCTGGTCATGGCCCTGGATATCATTGTTTGGGCAGTGGACCCGGCCGCGAACACCCTCCAGTCGCTAGCCGATTATCTCAGCAGCTATGCCGAGGATTATCTGTCCGCCTCTGGCATCAAATGCCGTTTCACCATCCCAATGTCCTTTCCCGCAGTCATCCTCGACGGGCGCGTGCGCCACAATCTTTTCATGGCCGTCAAAGAGGCTCTTCACAATATTGTACAACACTCCGGCGCCAAAGGTGTAGAGCTTGAAATCGCCCTCCAGCAAAACTGGCTCCAAATCACTATCTCAGATGATGGCAGAGGGTTCGATATCGAGAAATTCGCCGGAGGGCACGGCTTGAAAAACCTCCGCGCCCGACTCGAAGCCGTCCGCGGCAGCTGCCGAGTGGAATCCCGTCCCGCACAGGGGACCATTGTCAAAATACGCTTGCAGGTGCCGCCCTCTGGACCGTCGAAACCTTGAAATATTAGGCGAACGAAAGTATAGAGTAGCATCTCCGCACTACCCATGGTAAACATTATGGACGGTGATGACCAAAGTTGCCATAGTCGAAGATAACAAAACGTTGCGCCAGTATCTCGCTCAGGTAATCGACGGGACACCGGAGTACAAATGCGTCTGCGCGTGCAGTTCCTCTGAAGAGGCGCTGGAAGTCATTCCAGCACATAAGCCAGATGTTGTCTTGATGGATATACACCTGCCGGGAGAGTCTGGCATTACCTGCACAGCCCGATTGCGAGCAGTCCTGCCCAAAGTCCAGGTTATCATGCTGACCGTCTATAAGGACATCAATGTGATCTTTCAAGCCTTGAAAGCCGGCGCCTGCGGGTATGTGCTAAAGCGAGCGGATGAAAAGGAAATCTTGGAGGCCATCGCCGAGGTCCGTGCCGGCGGCGCCCCCATGACCAGTGAGATCGCCCGGATGGTAGTTCGCTCGTTCCAGGACGAGTCGCAGCAATTAGACGCAACCGACGGGCAGCTTTCCGGACGGGAGTTGGAAATCCTGGCACTGGTGGCGGAAGGACTCTCCAATAAGGAAATTGGCAGTCGCTTGGACATCAGCCCAGCGACCGCACGCACCCATTTGATGCACATTTACGAGAAACTGCATGTCCGATGCCGAACCGAGGCGGCCATGAAGTATTTGCGCTACAAACCAGACGAAATCGCGAAATTGCCCAAGACTCGTATCTGATCGAGCGTCGTTTATCAGGACATGCTGGCGGCTATTTGGTAACGGTCAAAACCACTGTTTGCAGGTCCGTGTCCCTCGAGGAAGTGCCAACCATGATCTCGAATTCACCCGGCTCCACCGTGTAGTTCATCCCAACGTCATAAAACGCCAGAGAATCAGACGTGATGCTCAGCACCACCGTTTTGGTTTCGCCAGGCAGAAGCTCAATCTTTTGGAATCCCTTAAGTTCCTTGACAGGCCGTGTCACCGAACTTACCCGATCCCGAATGTAAACCTGAACGACCTCGGAGCCCGCACGTTTGCCGGTATTCGTCACTTCCGCCAAGGCGACCGTCGATGCGCCACGCTTGATACGCTCCTCTTGCAGCCTCACCCCTCGGATTTCGAAAGTCGTATAGCTCAAGCCATATCCGAAGGCGAAAAGCGGTTTGGCATCATCCCACAAGAACCCGCGCCGTGCCGAAGGCTTGTGGTTATAAAACACCGGCAATTGACCAGCCGAACGCGGAATCGAGATGGGAAGCTTGCCGCTTGGATTGACATCGCCGAACAAGACCTCGGCTACGGCCCGGCCACATTCCTGACCAAGATACCAGCACTCAAAGACCACCGAGGCGGCCTGCGCGACATTTTGGGCAGAGAGCGGACTGCCATTAAAGAGAAACACAATGACAGGCTTGCCAGTAGCCGCCAACGACTTTGCTAGTTCCTCCTGCCGACCGATCAGATCCAGGCTCATCCGGTCGCCCATGTGCTTCAACGACCAAGCCTCGCGGGAGGTCTGCTCGTTTCCTCCTATGGCCAGCACGACAACGTCCGCCTGCGAGGCGACGCCGACCGCTTCGGCAATCAACCGCCGATCCTCCGCAGCCGAACTGAGCGCAATCGCGTCCTCCTGCCACGCGCCCCCCTCGGTGATTCTGCAACCCTCAGCGAAAAGCACGTCGGCGTGGTCACCGACTCTTGCCTTTATGCCTTCCAAAACGCTCACGCTGTGTTTGGGCGCACCGCTGTATCCGCCGAGCAGAGGTCGGTTGGAGTTCGGCCCGATGACCGCAATCGTTTTAGTGTCCCCCACGGCGAGGGGCGCCAATTCGCCCTCATTCTTGAGCAAAGTGATGGTCTCCCGCGCCGCCTGCAAAGCCAGTTGGCGGTGCTCCTCACACCCAGCAACGCGCTCGGCCTCGTCCGGATCCACATAAGGATCATCGAAGAGCCCCAGCTTGAATTTCCAGGTCAACACGGGAGCGACAAGGTCGTCGATCTGGCTTTCATTCAGCACCCCGGCGCGCACCATCTCCGCGAGATGCAAATAGCAGTCCGGTTCCGGCAGTTCGGTATTCACCCCGGCCTCGACGGCTAAGCGGCACGCTTCCCTCTTGTCGGCGGCAACGAAATGCCCATGCGTCTCGGGGCGATGACTCAATTCCCAAATCGCGTAATAGTCCGAAACGACAAACCCATCGAACCCCCATTCCTTCCGCAGCACCTCCCGCAGGAGCCACTGATTGGCGTGCGAGGGCACCCCGTCTATCTCGTTGTAGCTGGCCATCACACTGATGGCCCCAGCCTGCTGAAAGCAGTCCCGGAACGGATGCAGGAACGTCTCGCGCAGCACACGCTCGGAAACATTGGCTGGCCCACAGTTTTGGCCCGATTCCGGCTGGCCGTGGGCGGCAAAATGTTTGAGCGTGGCAATCACCCGAGTTTTCTCTTTGAAAGAGGCGTCACCCTGCAGACCTCTCACTGCCGCCATCCCCAGTTGCGTGGTCAAATACGGATCTTCTCCGAATGTTTCCTCGACGCGCCCCCAGCGCGGATCGCGCGCCACGTCTACCACCGGCGTCAGCGCCTGGTGAACTCCGCGCGCCCGAGCCTCGCACGCCGCCATAGCGTATAGCACCTCGACCAGCCCAGGATTGAATGTCGCCCCAAGACTGACGGGCTGGGGAAAGCTCGTCGCGCCCTTTGCCGCCAAGCCGTGCAGGCACTCCTCGTGAAAAATCACCGGGATGCCCAGCCGCGATTCCTCCACGAAAAACCGTTGAATGTCGTTAGTAAGTTCCGCCATCCGGCGCGCATCCAGGCCGCGCTCCGGCGTCGACGATGGGCCGCCCGCGTCGCTCGGGCGCCCGACCTGGCCAAGGCCGTTTCCACTCCCAAAGGCGGCCATGGCCTTCGCGCGGTCGAATCTGCCCTCCGCATCCACCAGTTTTTGCGCCTTTTCCTGCCAAACACACATCATCTGCGCAGCCTTTTCCTCCAGCGTCATGCGCCCCAGCAAGTCCTGGACCCGGTGCTTGATCGGAGAATGGCGGTTCTTGTAGGGTAATGGGGGCTCTCTACAGACAACCGGATTGGTTCCAATCGGAGGTGCTAGCATAAGAGATCCGTGGCCTACTATTTCACTGCCGCGCATGGATCGTAATTCCCGATGCGGCCAGTTGAGCCGATTCCGCCCGCAGGATGATTTTTCCAGGCCGCCCGTTAGGTCGCAAAATGACCAGCGCGCGGCCATGGAAGGTGGTTCGCACGGGGCCGCGAAAGCTCTCCGGCTTGTTCGGGCTGCCGCTGCCTACGGCAGCCAACTCCCCTGCCCCGGTCACGGAAAAGCGCACCGGCACCGCCGCGTCCGGCAGCAGGTTCCCCCGATCATCCGTGATTTCTACCGTGACGTACGCCAAATCATCCCGCTCGGCGCGAATTGTCTCGCGGTCCGCCACCAGCCGAATCCTCGCTGCCGGCCTGGCAGTGTGGAGAATGCTGGTGGCCACAGCCCTCCCATCGGCCAATCCGACCGCGCGCAATTCGCCCGCTTCGTAAGGAAGGTCAAAGTGTGCCTTGAAATTGTTGTTCGAGCCGCTTGCTTGCGTGCCAATCACTTTCCCATTCAGCTCCAACCTAACCTTGTCGCAGCTCGAATAAACCGTAACCTGCATCACTGAGCCTTCGGCGCCTGGCCACGTCCAATTGGGCATCTCATCGGGCCAGCCCCAGCCGCTTACGCGCTCGCTACGTCCCGGGGGCAGCGGCCGGTGCACCATCATCTCGAGGCGGCTTCGGCCCCAGACTACGTCCCGATAATACGATTGCGGCTTCTTAAACCCACACACATCGAGATCGCCGCAAAACGCATTAAACCAAGGCCAGTCATTACTGAACGTGGACGACTCGTTGTCGAGGACCGCGTGGCCGCAACCTGATTCCCCAAGATAATCCATCGCCGTCCAGACAAAGTCGCCCAGAACGTATGAATTGCGCTCGACGATCCTCCAGTACTCGCCAATCGCACCCGGATACGATTCCGTGCCAACCATAAGTCTTGGCGGAAAGAGCTTGTGATCGCTCTCATACTTCCATGCCTCGTAATTGTAACCGCCGACATCCAAAAAACTAAACGCCTTTGCCGTGTCAGACCACGGGCGGCCCGGTTGATCCCAGAAATTGCAAATCGCCTCCGTTACCGGCCGAGTCGGATCCAGACGGCGCGTCTCATCGCATAAGTCCTTGGCGACGACATAGCCGCGTTCGTCGGCGCGCTGCGGAATCTCGTTGCCAATGCTCCAGAGGATGACCGACGGATGGTTGCGGTCGCGTAGAATCATCGCATCCAGATCGCGTTTCCACCAGGCCGCGAAATACCTGCTGTAATCGTCCGGGTTCTTTCCCTTTTCCCAACAGTCGAACGCCTCGTCCAATACCAACATCCCAATTTGGTCGCAGGCGTTCAGGAACGCGCTAGAGGGCGGATTGTGCGCGCAACGGATGGCATTATAGCCCTGCGTCTTGAGCAACTCGACCCGCCGTTCCTCAGCACGGTCGAGGGCTGCGGCACCCAATGGCCCGTTATCATGGTGCAGGCACCCGCCCCGCAGTTTCATCGCTGCGCCGTTCAACGTAAACCCTTGCTCCACGCTGAAGTGTATCGTGCGGATACCGAAGGGAACAACGGTCCTGTCCGCCAACCTGTCACCGCCATAAACTTCAATCTCCGCACGGCATAACTGCGGTGCATCCGGCGACCAAAGCGGTGGGGATTCCACATCCAAAGTCATTGGCATATCCACCCTGCCCTGACTGGAAACGCGCGCCAACACGCTGCCTTTTCCCAAAACCCGCCCGGTCGGCCCTAAGAGCCTGACCAGCACAGAGACCGGTGTCTCTTGTGCGTTGCTGTTCTCCACCCTGGCGACAAGCTGGACAGTCGCTCTCTCCCACGTTACCTGCGGGGTACTCACAAAGACGCCCCATTGCGTCAGATGCAGTGGACCCGTTTCGACCAGGGTGACATGGCGATACAGGCCCGATCCCGAATACCAGCGGCTGGTCTTGCCGACGTTGCTCACGCGTACAGACAAGATATTTTCCTCGCCCGCCGGCTTCAAAAAGGGCGTCAGGTCGTACGCGAAAGCCGTGTATCCATAGGGATGATTTCCCAGAACATGCCCGTTAAGCCACACATCGGAGTCCATGTAAACGCCGTCAAAAACAATGGAGACCAGTCTGCCCGCAGACTCCCGGCCCAGAGTGAAATGCTTCCTATACCACCCGATGCCGCCGACGGTATGTCCCGTTGCCGGACCACCCGCGCTATCTGGAGAAAAGGGACCGACGACATCGAAGTTCGGCAAACTCTGCATAATGCCCCCGTCCCCGATGTTGTTGAACACGCGAACCGCAACTACGTTCGTTCCCTCACGCGCCAACGACGCCGGCACCCGGTACACCCGCTGTTGCGTCCACGGCTGGTCGTCGCCGTTGAAATGGGGCGGCATTCCGCCGATTCCGCCGATCCTCTGCCCATTGAAAAAGGTTTCATCGGCGTCGTCCACCACACCGATGCTCAGCAGAAAATCCCGTCCGCGCAACTCTGCCGGAATGATTACGGTGCGGCGAAACCAGGCAAACTCGGGCGGGTTTGTGCATCCCAGCGTGGACAACGCGCAGGGAAGTTGCACGCTGCGCCAGCCAACATCGTCGAGTTCTGGAGCGCTCCAGGCCGCTGCATCGCCAGCCGAGAACTTCCACATCCCGGGCGTCACCGCCAGCGTCGGCTCCGTGTTCGTGCGCGGCGGCAGGTCCTCGATGCTCCAATCGTGTGGCAGATCAAGGGCACGCCACTTTGAGTCATCAAATTCCGCATGCTCCGCTCCGGTAGCATCCCCTCGCCAGAACAGCCAATGGGTATCGAAGCGCTCCTCAACGCGAACCGCTGGTTCTTTCGCCAGCGCGGGTGGTCCAACCACCCCAGAAAACATCAGCGTTACCATGCCCCATGCGCAGCCGCCGCCAAACCATCGACGGCATGAGCGGAGCGCGGCTCTCGCCAATCCCATGATTGTTGCAGCCAAGCTAGTTTCAGGAGACCCTATCAACGTTATGAGTTTTTTCATTGCCTGATTATGCCTGGATCGGTCCCGCTTTCATGACCAGCGCGGCAAGTCGCTCCTGCCACTCCTGCTGATAGGCGGTTTCAAGCACACTGCCAGACGGACCCCTTGCAGACCATCCGACGAATGTCGTATAGCCAGCAGCCAAATCTGCCCGAGATGCACAAATCAATACCCAGCCGCTTTCTGCCGAATAACCCCCATCACCAGCGCCTCTTGCGGTGCGTCCACTACTACGTCTTGTTTCCGCGACGGCGGATCAATGGTCCAATGGATAAGTTTGCCGTCTTTGACACATCCGTTGATCGTTGTATTGCGGGATACGTGGAGTTTAAAATCCACATTCCAGCTCGACGGCCAGGCCGGCAACAACAGGATTTTGCCGGCAGCCTCCTGCACCAGCATCCGTTGAAAGGCGATGGAACCAGAACCGAAATGCTCAAAGTCCGGGCATGAATCGGGTGATTGTCGTCCGTAAAGCGGGAACCGGCACTGCGGCGAGGCGATACGAAATCGCCGGACCAGCCCACTCGCCGCCTCGGCGGCATTTCCCGCGTAAGCCCACTGGATTTGATCCTGGGACCAGCAGCTCGAAGCGTTGGAATCCGGGCAGGTGCGATGATTCATCGTCCATTCCACCAGATCCCGTGAGCCAAGACCAAGCCCAAAGCAACGGAACGGGAAAACGGGGTAGAGTTCACCATTCTCGGCATTGTGTTGTTTCTCAAATGTCCGGGCAGGCGCAATGGCCTGACGCCCATCGAGCGTGCGCATCGGGATTTCCGGAATCTCGGCGCGGAGTTTCCGCCATGCGCCTCGGTCAGCGGCCGAGCCAGCTCTCATCGCCAACAACAGGTAGAGGTCGCCATTCTCGATGGCATACACGCCGGCAGCGATGTCGCCATTGCCAATAGGCATCACGCCCGCAGCGTCTTTGGAAGGGCTATTCCAGATAACGTTGTACCGTCCGACACCCCGCTCCACGGCAAGACCAGGTCCGCCAAAAGAAAACAAGGAAATGAGCATGGAAATGCAGGCGAGCGATCTGCTGCTTGCCCTTGGCGCCAGCCCATTCGCGGCGATCGCGTCGAAGAAGCCAAGCACGATGACTGCGACTAGCCGCCGAAACATGCAGGGGATCATTTTGGCAGTAGTTCCAGCCTACTCTTCCAGAACGAATCGAAGGCAATTGAGGTTGATCGCCTTCCAGGAAGGCGTGTCTTTCGCGCGCACGGTAACGGTAAAATCCCCAGGATGAATGATGACGACTTCGCCGATTTGGTTGGTTGAGAAGGTGTTCCAGCCCGACGTCGCTGGAACCTTGGCCGTGAACGTCTGGTCGGCGGCTTGCACAACAAATTCGCCCGGGCCATCGGCAGCGGCGATGGTAGCCATGACCGTGTACTTGCGGGGCTTTTCCACCCGCGCATTCCAGGAAACCCACTCCTCAGCCCGCTCCCAGAAACCGATGTCCGCTTTGCCGCCTTGCGTTTCCAGCCTGAGTTGGTGTCCATGCAACACGGCATCCTCCGCGCGAAAGGTCAGGCAACCATTCGCATCTGGCGCAACCACCCCTGTCTCCCGCGACGGAACCGGCTTCAGGCTCCTGCCGGTGATGCGCAGAGAGCAGGTCAAGTCACTCGTCTTTTCAACGGGCAGTTCGACCACGAGCCCATTGGTCGTCTGGGTAAAACTCAAGCCACCTTCGCACCCCAGCAGTTCCACTTTCTGGATTAGGTTTTGTTCGGCGCCATCCGCCTTCGCCAGAGACCGGATGATCATCCGCTTGTCCTCCGGCCGGCCCAGGGCGATGGCATAAAGCGTGTCGCCTTTGGTCGTAAAGCGAATGTCCTTGGCGGTGTATTGGAAGTTCTCCTTGAAAGCGCCCCCCCCGGCGCGAGTTGGTCCTTCGCCGTAAACCAGCCACGGGCGCGTGCCATAGACGGCCTCCCCGTTAACCGCCGTCCAGTCGGCCAGTTGATGCAGCATCGCTTCGACTTCGGGATCAAGCGTCCCATCGGGGCGCAGAACGACATTGAGCAACAGATTTCCGTTTTTACTGACAATGTCTACCAGCATGTGAACCGTCCAACTCAACGGCTGATACTTCCAATGGCGGTTGTAAAACCAATCGCCGATGGATGTGTCTGTCTGCCAGGGATATGGATTGATCCCGCCATTGACCCCGCGTTCAAAATCCTGCACCCAGCGCCCGCCAGAGGGCTCCTTGCAGGTATAGATCGCCGTCATCTTTCCATCATTATGTCGCAAGTTGCCGTTGTAAAAGTTGGCGAGCTGACTCAACCCAACTTCGTTTCCAAAAGGCACCCCGCCATCGCTGTAGAGCAAATCGGGATGATAATTGTCAACCAGCTCCTTAATTTCGTTGAACCACTGTTGTTGCCAGCGCGGATCATTGGAATACCAGCTGGTGTCGTTTGGATTGGCCGGCAAATGATATAAATCCCAGTAGTTTGAGTCGGCGCCGTCATAGGGCACGCCGGCCAACGGGCCGGTCTTGTCGGATCTGTGCGCGTCCTGAAACCAAGTGAAGCTTGCGCCCAAATGCTCCGAAACTCCGAAAGGTAGGCCGTTCCGTTTGGCCGCCGCCTGCCATTCGCCAACGACGTCGCGGTGCGGTCCCATCTGAACGGCGTTCCAGCGGTGCAGTTTCGAGTTCCACAGGAAGAAATCATCGTGGTGAACCCCCATGCTGACGAAGTATCGCGCGCCAGCCTTCTTGTAAATCTCCATCAGGCGTTCCGGGTCCCAATGCTCGGCGGTCCACAGCGGAATAATGTCTTTCCAGCCGTTGGTGGACGGATGCCCCCAGCGCCTAAGATGGTCTTCGTAGTCCGGCGACCCCTGCTGATACATCTTCCGTGCATACCAGTCCCCTTCCATGGGCACGGATTGCGGCCCCCAATGTGCCCAGATGCCGAACTTGGCCTCGCGGAACCAATCCGGGCACGTATAGTTGGACAGCGAATCCATTGTGCCGGTGAATGGACCCGGGGCGACAGGCAGGTCCGTGGCCATGGATAGCAATGGGAATGCCAGCCCAAGGGCAAACCCGAATTGAGTTTTTGTTCGCATCACAAATCTGTTCGTTCAGTTCTCAAGGGCTTCGCCCTGCCGTAAGATTAGTCTGAAGCGCTTCACAACGCCAAGCCAAGAGTCTCCGGAAGCGCGGATGCTCGGTTGTTGAAGCTCTTTCATGTCGCCACTACTGCCACGATTGAATACCAATCAGACCTGATTCGGAATACGACATTTGACTGATTGCAAGCTAATCACGTTGAGGGTTAACCTCTTGCCATGTATGGAAAAAGTACGTTGGAGCAGTCCTTCGCCCCATTCGCATAAGTGATTAGCCCCGGTATGTTTGATACAAACATTTGCGAGCAGAGCGTCGAGCCAAGTCGTTTCCGGATCGCCAGCAGCAAAACGGCACGAGACATCAATCGCCGAATCGTCCTCAATTTGGTCCGGAACCGTCAGCCCATTTCCCGGGCCGCGCTGGCGCGCGCTTCCGGGTTCCAGCGCAGCACCGTCTCCGCAATTACCGAACAATTACTCCGGGAACGATGGGTAACCGAAGGAGCCCTCGGGCACCTGCCCCGAGGACGCAAACCGATCTTGCTGCACCTGAATAGCGAACGCGCTGGCATCATCGGGATTGATCTGCGCCCAGGTACCACCGCCTTGGCCTTGGCGGATATCGATTCCCGGTTCTTGGTCCAGGAATCCCTGCCGACCGGCAGCCAGCCTGGACGGTTTATCCAACGGCTTGGAGACCGGCTCCGCCAGATGATGGAAGCCCACCCGAACCTCTTGTATGAGGGCATAGGCGTGAGTTTACCTGGTCGCTTCGATCCCGCCTCGCGCCGGTTGGTGTTCGCTCCCAACCTTGGGTGGAATAACGTCGACCTGGTGACACCTCTAGAAAAAGCGACGGGACTGCCCGTGCTGTTGGAAAATGCGGCTAACGCCTGTGCCCTGGCGGAATTCTGGCAGGGTCCCCACGCCGCGGGGGCACGCAATCTAGTCGCAGTGACTGTTTCCGAGGGTATCGGGACTGGGCTGATCATGAACGGCCAGCTCCTTCATGGTGCCTCCGGCCTGGCTGGAGAGTTTGGCCATGTGTCGATTAGCGACAACGGCCCCCTGTGCCGTTGTGGTAATCGGGGCTGTTGGGAGGTCTGGGCCTCAAACTCGGCTGCGTGCCGTTTCTATTCTGAGGCTGCTCAAGGTCGCGCCAGCAAGGGTGCAGGAGAAGGACCCGCCTGCATTCGTTTCAACGATCTGTTGCGGTTGGCCGAGCAGAAAGACCCTAAGGCTGGTGAGGCGCTGGACCGCATGGCACATTATTTGGGAGTTGGTCTGGCCATGCTGATCAGCGGACTAGCGCCGGACGTGATTGTCGTGGTGGGTGAGATCACCGGCGCCTGGAACCGGGTCGGCCCAATCGTTGCCGACACGATAAAACACCGCTTTTTCACCGAAGCCACCACTCGGATCGTCCCAACCGCCCCAACCGAACAATCTCGTCTGCGGGGAACCATTGCGCTTGTGCTCCAGCAACTCTTCGGCCTCGTAACCATCGTCTAGCGTCAGCCTCGCCATCCAGACGGCGAGGGCCTTCGTGCGCGGTGGCGGATTCAAGGAGGACGCAGTTTCATTCCCCACCATTGAGTGAAGCGACCCAAACATCAGGCCAGCGTCTGTTCCATTCATAGAGGAGCATTAATCTTGGCTCCGGCTTCCACGACACCTAAGGCCAAATGCGAGCCCATAGATCGAAGACAGTCAATGTCCACCCGAGGTGCGCAATCCACGCAACCCCTCCAAGCGGCTGAGCTTTGGCCAACTGAATCCGTAAAAGCTGACGAACACGAAGCAAACCAAAGGCACGATGAATCCCCGGGAGATATCGGTCTTGTCGGCGATGTAACCCATAAGCTTCGGCAGGACCGCACCGCCCATGATCGCCATCACGATGAACGCCGAAGCCCTTTTGGCTCGCAAGCCCAAACCAAAAATGCCCAGCGCAAAAATCGTCGGAAACATAATGGACATGAAAAAGTAACTCAGGAACACACACGCCACCGAAAGCCAGCCCAGCTTGCAAAACACCAGCATTCTTGGCTTCAAACCAGCCCCGGAGCAGCCCGGAGTTCCATGAGGCAGGAATCGGCGGAACCTGAGAAGTCATGTAGTTGATGAAAAAACTGAATATCCCGGACTGCGCTGCGACGTAAAGGAACTGGGCCGCGACGGCCAAAACGAAATGCGGGTGCGACCAGATTGAATGCGAAGTGCCCGGTGTCGTCTCGTCCAGATGATAGTCATCCTTGGTCTTAATATCGGGAACGTCAGCAAAGTAAAAGACCACTGCCAGGATGACGACGACGACGGCCACGCCGGCATACGGAATCCAGAGCGTCTGGCTGCCGGTGCTGTTTCCAGACGCATCTTTGCCGTAGAAGACCATCCCGCCGGCGATAGGCCCGAAAAACCACCCGGCCGGTCGTCGCATGGCGGGCTTTGCCGATGGATACGAGGCCTTTTACCGGCAGTTTGGACGTGCCTTCTAGCGCGCATTTCCTGCCAAATAGCATCAGAGATTGTCATCGCAGCCGCGGTTGATGGGCTATTGAAAGCGAAGGCCGGCTATCGGGAGCCGGCTCTTTTTAGCTATCGGGGTTGCCCCCATCCTTGTCGCCGACTGCTTTGACGGAGCCCCGCTCTGCTATGCCGCACCTCTGAGACTCGTGTCCGCGTCCTTGATGACGAATCGGGCTTTGAGCCGAGCGATTTCACTGGCAAGCCCTGCAGCCCTGACGGAGTCCAGCACGGCATCAAAGTCCTTGTAGGCTGCCGGTGCCTCGTCCTTTGGATATTGGCGGCAGTTTGTGAGGATGTCGCTGGCCACGAAGTCAGCGTCCACGGTTTTCTGGTCGAGGGCTCGGTCGGCCGCTTTGCGGCCCATGCAGCGGCCTGCGCCGTGGTTTACCGAATACGCGCTCTTCTCCGCCCCCGCGTCCGCTGCCATGACAACGCTGCCGGCGGTGGGATTGCCGGGCAGCAGGATCGGGTGGCCCGTTTCCGCGAATGGCGTGTCGTTCAAGGAGGGATGACCCGCGGGAAACGCGCGCGTCGCACCTTTGCGATGGACCCATCCCTCGCCTCTGAATCCGCCGTGGCCATCGGGCAACAGTTCTTTGCGCGCAATGTTGTGGCTGATGAAATACACCAGTGACCCCTTAACGCCAGGAATCACTTCCTGAAACGCTTCCAGCACGAGCGCGTTGATGAGCAGATGATTCACGGTTGCGAAATTCGCCCCCAACGCCATGTCGTCGAGATACGAATCTGCCTCGGGCGTGCCAAGCGGCGCATAAACCAGTTCTTTGTCCCCGCCCGGCAGCGGAATGTCCCACATGGCGAACTTCTGCTGCAACGCGCGGAATTGCCCGCTTGCCAGCGCGTGGCCAAACCCGCGCGAGCCACAGTGCGACAGGAAACCGACGCAACCATCGCGCAACCCGAAGACCTCGCCTGTGCGACATGCGCGGTCGTTGTCGAGGAGATGGACGATTTCGCATTCGCCGAAATGATTGCCACCGCCATAGGAACCAAGCTGGGTGACTTTTTCCAGGAAGTTGGAGAACTGGTTGGCACGCAGCCATTCGAGGCGCAGTGCAAGCGAGGCATTCGTTCCGTCATGCCCGACATGCGCCGCGTCCTCGCAACGACGCGCCCACTCGAGCGGAATCCCGAGCGCGTGCAACACCTCCGGCGACGCGCCGTCCGTGGCGACCTTCACGCCGAGCGCTTCGCCGACTTTCCGGGCCTTGCGCGCGGAACGCTGGCCGCGACCGGGGCCGGTCGGCGTGCGTTCGAGGATCGCATGAATGAGCGCGCGGCGACCGGTTTTGTCCGTAATCTCAGCCGCCGGTAGGTCGAGTTGCAGGAAGCTCATCGAGCACTTGATGTCCACCCCGACCGGGCCGGGATAAACGTGTGTGGGCGACGTGAGCACGCAACCGACCGGCGCACCGTAGCCTGCGTGTGCATCGGGATTTAGCACGAGGTCGGTGACTCCGGGAGCGCTGCGGGCATTGAGCGCTTGCTGGAGGCACGTGGTGTCAAACCCGGCGCGAATCGCGTTCGTGCCGATTACGGTGATGGGCTTGCCCTTGTCATTCGGCGCAGGAATAAAGCCGGTGGCCTCACCCGTGGCATGGATTTGGGTTGGGTTGTTGTCGCTCACTTGAGTGCTGGTGTTCATTCATCTGTTTCGATTTTACATAATCCTCGGCAAAGGTCACCCTTGCTTTCGCCGGGAAAGCGAGCTTTGACGCTCGCTCTCCCACACTTTCATTCATTCAGGAACAGCTTCCACTCCGCAAGCCCGTGGACGTTACGGAGGAGGGCCGACACCGGCATCTCCTTCGGCGCACGTGGCGCCGTGAGCAGCTTCAGGCCGGCTTCGTGCGGCAGACGGTTGCCCTTGCGGGCGTTTACGTCCTTGCTCGACCACACGAGGTTTTCCCAGGTGTCCTGGCCACCGCGCGAACGCGGCAGGACGTGGTCAAGGCTACCCTCGTCCGGACGCAGCGCACGGCCCGTGTATTGGCAGCGGTTGCCGTCACGCTCGCGTATTGCCTTGGCGCACAGCTTCGGGCGCTTCCTCGGCACCTTGGCGAAGTTCACAGCCACAATGACAGTCGGCACGCGGATTGGGCCGCGCACGGTCTGCACCGCGTTGTCCTGCGGACGGATCGGCAGCGTGATCCACTCCTCCCACGTCACGGGGCGAATGTGGTTCTCGCCTTGAATCTCCAGGCCGGTGGCAACGTTCGTTGCCATTTGGCAAAACGCCTCCTGGGGCGAGCGGATGTTGATCGCCTGCCAGTTGCGGTTTAGCACCAGCACAATCGACTTGTTCAGCATGTCGTTCATAAAGCACTTGCGTGCAGCCACTGTTGCACGCGGCCGTAGCGCGTCTCGCGCTGAGGTGTTTGTCCTGTGTTGAAATGAAATTGGTGTTCCCGGCAAGGATCTCACTTGCGGCCTCAACCTTCGCACGGTTGCGCTCTGGTAAACTGAGCTACGGGAACGATGGTGCTCCTGGCCGGACTCCCACCGGCAACTTCAGCCTTCGGAGGGCTGCACTCTGGTAATTGAGTCACAGGAGCAACGAAATTGGAGCCTCCTGCCGGTGCTGCCCCGGCACGGCTTGCTTACAAAGAAAGCCTGCACGCTGTCGCAAGGAGGCGGAAATGGTCGCAGTCCCCAGTGCTGCCCTGGGCATAGTGGGCGTATGAAACCTGCCTGAGCGCTGGCTCGACTGCGGATGCTGGCGCGCTGCTACCCTGGTGAGCGGCCGGGGAATCAAACTGGAGCCCCCACCCGGAATTGCACCGAGCTGCCTCCAATACCAATGGAGCGCATCGCTGAGAATGCTTTGGGGGCTTTTTAAACTGGTCGGCGCGAGACGAGTGGGCTTCCCAAGCCTTCCAAGATGGGTGCCCCAAATGGGCTAGCTCGCTGCCGCGAGCAGGAATGCACGTCCAAGGCTGCCTGATTCTGAGTCAGGTGGGTCTTCTATTCCCCGTGAACCACGCGCCGAGAAAATGGCGTCCCCGACCGGCTTTGCTCCGGTGATCTCCTGCATGAGAGGCAGGCATGTTGCTGGACTACACCACAGGGACTGAAAAGATGGTGAGGGCAGAAGGATTTCCACCTTCGACCTGATGCATGTGACGCATCCGCTCTGGCTGGCTGAGCTATGCCCTCGGGCGAAATGGTGGGGGTGGAGAGTGCTGCCCTCTCTGCCTCTCGCATGTCAAGCGAGCGCTCTGCTGGTAAGCTACGCCCCCAAAGTAGAGCGGATGAATCCCGATTCCGAATCGGGGTCGATTCGGCTTTGGCACGGCCGCATTCTGATGTTGGACCACATCCGCGAAAATGGTGTCCCCAGCCGGATTGGCTTCCCAAGCCCTGCGATATGGGTGCCCCAAGTGAGCTGGTTCGCTATCGCGAACAGCAGTGCGCCACTTGCCCGAAAGCACGCACTGTTTAGCACACAGGCCCGGTTCGCTTGCCCGGTTGACATTCCAGAAATGGTCTGCGTGGCAGGACTCGCACCTGGTGGCTGTCCGCCAGGACCCTTTCCGTTTTGAGCGGAACGCCTCTTCTGGTTGGGCTACACGCGGTCCTTGCGGACGGCCAGCAGTGCCCACGGTCGGAGTTGCACCGACACTATGCGCGTTTTAAGTGCGCTGTCTCTGCATTGGACTACGTGGGCGAAATGGTGCCGCGTGAGGGAGTTCCACCCACAACCTCTCCGTCCTGAGCGGAGCGCCTCTTGGTCGCCGCCTGCCACGGCTTGGGCTGACGCGGCGTAAATTGGTGCTCCCGGCAGGGCTCTCACCTGCAACCGCGACGTTCGAAGCGTCGCACTCTGATATTTTGAGCTACGGGAGCGTTGAAATTGGTGGGCTGCCACGGGTTCGCACCTGGCGGCTGCACGCCAGTGCTTCTCGCCGGTTAAGAGTCGGGACTTCGCTGCCAAAGTTTGCAGCCCTTGATGGCCGTCTGCAAAGACCGCGACGCGAAGGCGGAGTTGAACCGCCGCAGCCAGGCCTGTGAGGTCCTGGCCGGCACCGGTATTCGCGTCGCGTGAAATCGGAAAAACCCCTATGCTCGAAGAAATGGAGTCCCGTGCGGGAGTCGCACCCGCCTGCGTGGTTTTGCAGACCACTGCCTAAAGCTGCTCGGCCAACGGGACAAGCTTCGAGATTGAAACGCGGGCGGGGATTGTGTCGTCCGCTCGCGTAGTCCTTGCTTGGACAGTGTTTTCACAGAACTCCTCCAGGATTGCTCCTGATCCGCTGCCGGGTTGACGCAGTGCGTTTCAAAGGTGCGGGCGGAAGCTTTCGCCTCCGCCCGCCTTGTCTGCCTCTTTGTGTCCTTGAACCGTTCAGTCGTTACGACCGAACAAAGTCCGAGATGACAGCCGGCACGGTCGTGTCGAAGCCGACCACGTCCATCATGCCGCGGTCGTTCGGATCGGCGAGGGTGAAGCCGTTGGAGGTCATGCCCACAACGACTGCCTTCGCGTTGCCAACGAACTCGTCGCGATACTGACGCAGCGCCTGCGCCGGGTGGATGTTACCCGCCCACGTCTCACTGTCCGTGTAAGTGATGAAGCCCGACAGGGCCAGCTTGTTGCGGGCGGCCCACAGCATCGGCAGGGCGCAGTCCGTGCCGCCCATTGGGACAGCTTCGATCCGCTTGATGACGTCGGCCAGCCGCATGCGCGGCGAGATGTTGACGCGGGTGATGCCCGGTTCGCCACCGCCATGCATGCCGCCGTAACCACCATGTGCCGGAGCCGAGAATGCGATGATCTCGCATTCGCGCTCGGTTGCGGCAGTAATCAGCGCCATGGCGGCGCTGCCCTCGCGGGCCGTGATGCACGAACCGGCGATCCGGCTCATCGCCATCGAACCGCTCACGTCGAGCGCGAGCAGCACCGGCTTGTTGCACGGTTCAACGTTCTGGAACGTGGCGTAGAACGCTTCGTCCAGCGCGTCCACAACCGCCGCGACCGGCGACCACTTGAGCGCACCCTTGTCGCCGTGGCCCTGGGCGTAGATCTTCTGCGCCACGAGAACCGCCAGTGGATGAATGCGTGCGCGCTTGAGCGCCGTCTCATCGTGCAGCTTGCGGACGATGAGCCGCTTTGCGTCACTGAACGGAGCCAGCAGACCCAGGCTCGTCATCTTGCCGAGGTTGCGGATCATGGCCGTCATCGGCATGCGTTCGAGCAGCGCTTCCCACACGGGAGCCTCATTGAGCCACTGTGTCGGAATTGCTTCGCGCGGAAGGTCGAACTCCGTGATGAGCTTCGCGATTTCCCCGGCGCTCATAGCCCGCTTCGCCTGTTCGAAGGCGTCGATGAGCTTCGGCAGTGCGCCGACCGCACCATACCTGGCAACGCGGTCTTCACCACGAACCTTGCGCTTCACTTCGCGTTCACCGAGCGAATCCGCCAGGGAGGCGGAACTTCCGCCCAGCATCCAGCGGAATACCGCGTCATGCTGGGCCGAGGGAGCCTTCGGGTGGGCGAGGCGGAGCAGGTCGCCATGCGACCAGCCATCGCGCTGCTGATACTTGACCGCCTGGTGTGCCAGGTCATCGGCACCGCGGTCCGCATACCAGCGACCCACGGCGTTGCGCAGACCGCGACCCCAACCGCGCATTGCGTTCACGTATTCAACGAAGTGGAACAGGTGCGTGCCGATGCGGCACACCTTGCCCAGGTTCGCGAACGCGTGAGCCTTCGCCTGCGCGTTGCCGTGCGTTACGACGAGCGCCAGGGCGAAGATGGCTGGATCGTTCTTCGGCGCGCGACCGGCATCGCTAATTTCAACGATGTGATTTACGGCACGAACACCATCCGCCGCGATGCAGCGGAGAATCGCATCATGGTTCTGCTTCACCAGTTCCCGTTCCGTGATGTAATAGGTGCCGCCTTCGGCGCCGAGGATCAGGAAGCGGTCGAGTCGCGTCCAGTCATCGACCTGCCAGGAGTAGCCGCCACCCGAGTTGGGGACCTGGGTCGAGCCCGGGATCCGCTGCGACTGCGGGGTGACGTGTCGGTTGAAGAGCTTTGCGTAGTTGATAGCCATATTGGCCTCCTTTGATCATGTGCGTCGCCAACCCTCGACGCGGATTGTGTTTTCGAACTGCGGACAAGTTGGTGAACGTGGGGTTGGTCATTTGCGGTGATAACCCAAGTTCGTCGGCCCGCAGTAATTTGAGCTTCCGACTATTCGCGGACAAAAGTGATTTCTGAGAGCGCCGTCATAGCGGCCCGTGCGGAGGCAACAGTTCTTAAAAGCTGCGTCCCGAACCACATGGACAGGGGTCGTTGCGGCCGAGCTTCTCGTAAAGCTCCTTGGTCCCATGAACGATGCGCACGCCGCGTTTCACGTTCGTTTCGGATGGGAAACCCTTGCGACGTTTGCTGGTGATTTCGAAGTTGCTGTCTTCCCAAGCGGGTGTGTTGCGTGCCATACGGCCTCCAGGGTTGAGGGTTGCGGTTGAAACGATGGGCAAGGGGCGAACCGGGACTGCTCTACCGATTGAGCTACCGGTTCGATAATCAAAGTCCAACGGCCCGACCCTAAATGACGACGGACAAGAGGCGAGATGGAAATCCATCGGTTGCCCGACGGCGCGGGGTTTGCACCCGCTCGCGGTTTCCCGCTTACGATAATCCAAACTCAACGGCCCGTCTAAATTGGCGCTCCCGATGGGAATCGAACCCACGTCTTCCGGACTTTATCCGGATGTTCTCTCGCAGTTGAACTACGGGAATATCCGGCGCACTCGCGCTGAGGGCTCAACGCGAACGCCGGGTGCGGTTTGGTCCGAAGGCAACGCCCACGGCTGCGCTTTCGGGAAATCGGATGGGCAAGTGGTGATGTTGGCGGAGGGACTCCATGTGGCGGGATTCGAACCCGCACCTCACAAGCTTTTCGCCTGAGCGCTCTCTCACAATTAAGCTACCCCCTCCTGATGGTGGAGGATAACCAACGATCTTCGGCCCATCGTAAAGGAAATGGTCAGGAAGCCGGGATTCGCACCCGGACCGTCTCCTTCACAGGGAGAGATGCTGCTGTTACACCACAATCCTGATTGAAACTGGGGCCCCTGGTCGGACTCGCACCGACGAATACGAGTTTACGAAACTCGGCCTGTCGCTTCTGAGGCACAGGGGCACAAATGGCATCCGTGATCGGACTTGCACCGAGTGCTGGCGCACGGCCACCAGCCCGGCTTGAAAGGCCGGCTGCGCGAGGCACGGCCGTGCGCCAGCACCTTTGCATTCACGGACAAAAGGTTTCGTCCTGGAGAAATGGAAACCACGGGGTGGCTGCTCACTGGCAGGCATTAACCCCGTGAAATCCGGTCCTCCGTGGCGGTGATGGACCCGCTAGCGGCGAAGCCCGCGGGTCTTGTAGGTGAGGAGCGGCCGAAAGGTCGCAATAACCGAGATCAACCCGGCATCGACCAGGTCCCGGACCACGTCCTCAATGTTCTTGTAAGCGGCCGGAGCCTCTTCGTAGAGCAACTCGCGCTGCTCGCAGATGACCCGGCCACCCAGCGGCGTCTGGGTCAACTGGTGCATGCCGAAGCGCTCGCGCATGCGCAAACGGGTTTCACTGCGGGCCCACTTGCGGCCTGCGCCGTGAGCCAGTGACCAGGCGTGGCTTGCACCATCGGCAACCGGCTTAACCAGGTAACTGAGCGAGCCACGAGAGCCAGGAATCATTACCGGTTCACCTTCGGTCGCCACGGCACCTTTGCGGTGCACCCAGACAACCTCACCCTCCTGCTCACGAGCTGTGATGCTGTTGTGGCAGCCGTCCCAGAGGCACTCGGCTTCGGCTCCCAGAGCCTCGACGAAGCGCCGTGCAATGAGGGCACGGTTAGCCTTGGCCCAGCGTAGGGCCATATCGTGGTCCCTCAGGTAAGCCGCCGCGGCAAAGGACTCGGCCTCCGAGCCGTTAGCCTGATGCTCCTCCACGTAGGCGCGCAGGACCGATTCGCCCAGCCCACGCGAGCCGCTGTGGACCAAAGCCACCAGTTGCTGCTTGCCCAAGCCGAAACGCCTGAACGCCGTGGCATCCAAGACCTGCTCGACCCGCTGCAACTCGGCGAAGTGGTTGCCACCGCCGAGCGTGCCGAACGCCGCGTCGAAATCCGTGGATTCCAGGTCCGATGCGGCGAGGACCTCGCTCACATCGCCCTCCCACGGGTGCTCCAGGTCGAAGCGCAGCTCGGCCCAGCGATTCAGCTTGGTGTCACGCTGGACCAGATCGGTCTTGAAGAGCGCCATCCCGCAGCCAATGTCCCCGCCGATGATGTAAGGATAAATGAATCCCTCAGTCACGAAGGCGGCGCCGACGGGGCTGCCCTTGCCCGGGTGGAGGTCCGGGAAGCCGACCGCCAGGCGCATTCCTTCGAGTTTGGCAGCCGCGTAGAGCTGACGAAGCGCCTCCCCTCCAATCCAGCTCTTGGCCGAGGCGAAAAGGCACACATTGGTTTCAGTCAGAGTGTTCATGCTTCCTTTCATCTCCGCCGGAGCGGGATTGAGTTTTTGTTAATTGGTCCCCGAGGTTGGTATCGCACCAACGGTCCTGGCGGACTGCCAAGTCCTCCTCTTCAGGGAGGCGCTAATCTGCCTCAGCTACTCGGGGGTCCTTGCGGACGGCCATTCCTTGCGAAGGCCGATAATTGGTCGTCCCGCGCGGTAACGCTCCGCGTTCTCTCGCTTATCAGGCGAGTGCTCTGCTTTTGAGCTACAGGACGAAGAAAGTGATCGAGAGGCGCCCAATAAGTACGCCCCTCGAAGTTTTTGGATTTAATCCAGGAATGCCACGTTACGCATCGTGCGGCTCTGGGTTTCGACATTTTGAGGACCGGCCCGTGCAGGACGCACAACCAATGTGGCCTTGTGTGCCGGTCGGATTCGAATGACACGATTTGGTTTAAAGCTCTTCCGGAAGAGCAACTGACTTCGATATCGGATAATGGGTTTCATTGGCGGCTCCTTTCTTGGCTCCGACGGTCGCCCGATTACAGACGCCACCGAATCCGGCATCCGGCGGGACTGTCATCATCCTGCCAGTGGATCGGTAAGCGCTCCGGTTCGGGCAACGTCGGAAGGACCTGCCGGTCCTTGTTGCTGAGGGTCGTGAACTTCTGCGGGTCAGGCCTTTGGAGCCTGCTCCGCAGCCATCGAGGCAAACACTGGGCGATAGTCATGATGGTCTCCTGAGGTTGAGGGTTGGAATTTTGGCGTAAGGGTCCTGGCGGACGGCCACCACGGTAACGCTCCGACCTCCGGTTTGAGCGGACCCTGTTTTCGAGACAGGTGCAGCCAGGTGCTTGCGCACGGCCACCATATCTGCCTGCCTTCCAGAAGTGGTCAGGGTGGCAGGAGTTGCACCTGCGACCTCCTCGTTCCGAACAAGGCCGTCTGCTGCTGACATTACACCCTGAAATTGGCTGCCAGGGTTGGACTCGCACCAACACCGAACGGCTTAACAGGCCGCCGTGCTACTTTGACACTACCTGGCAATCTTGAATTGGTGCTGCCGGCAGGACTTGCACCTGCATCCGTTCGTTTAGAAGACGAACGCCTCGTCTATTTCGGCCACGGCAGCTTTCTGAAATGGTCGGAGCAGCAGGATTTTCACCTGCGGCCTCCCGGTCCCAGGCCGGGCGCTCTAAATACTGAGCTATGCTCCGAAAAAATGGCGGATCCGAAGGGGTTCGCACCCTCAGCCTTCCCGCAGACAACGGGTTGCTCCGCTAATTGAGCTACGGATCCGAAATGGTGGGAGGTGCTGGTAATGCTCCAGTCGTCACTTCCGACAATTGTTTGCGACACCGGTTTTACAGACCGGCAGTCGGAACACCTCCCAAGATTGGTAGCGGGGGTGGGAGTCGCACCCACGGAGGCTGAGCTTATGAGGCTCGCCTGAATCTCATTCTCCCCGCAGTGAAATGGTGGAGTCGGTGGGTAGCGCGCCCACATCAACCTGCTTGCAGGGCAGGTGCATTACTTGTCTGCCACGACCCCATGAAAGATTGGCAAGTCGCCCTGGTGCTGCCCCAGGCAAGCGGAGTTTTGGAGACTCTGCTGCACGGGCTGGTGCGCGACTTGTTTTTGCTTCGGATGTCCACAACGCGGATGAAGTGAGAATCGAACATGTATTCCGAAGGAAATTGGTGCGGCTGCCGGGAATTGCACCCGGACATCCTCCGTGGCGGGGAGGCATTCTACTGTTAGATCACAACCGCGGAAATTGAAGGGCCGGGAGCTGCGTCGGTTTGTGGCCGTCCGCAAGGACCTCCCGGCCCATGCCATTTCAACAAAGAACAAACACCTCTTGCTATCTTGCGATACCAACCCACGGTTTCACGGTGGTTCTTTCGGTGTTTTGGGGCACACCTCCTGCGAAGCCCTTAAAATGTAAATTCCGGCTTGATTCATCCGGCGCGCTTGGTTGCGACCTGTGGGCAGAGCCCACCGGCGGAGAACCTCGGCTCTCCCGCGCCGTTCTATGTTTTGTGCCAGGTGACATCATCAAGACGTCGGTTTCTTTCGATTCACAGTGCTATGCCTTTCGTTATCGAGTTTCGTTTCTGTCTCAGTTCCGCATGGGTAAACAAAAAACCCTGCTTCCTTCCGGTAAGCAGGGTGTAAAAGTCCTTTGATGGTTCGGTCACCTGCTTACCCAGAGTCTATCCAAATTCGCTTCGGGTGTTTGCCCGCAATACGTTTTGGATAGGCCGAGGTTGAACACACTACCCCGGCTTGAGCCTGTATGACGTGCTCCGAAACGCTTCGGCGCGGCCGTCAGCGGCCAAATCGAGACTAATATGTTCATGCAAGTTTTCATCGAACGTGCCCAAACCCTAACACACGGCTCCTAATCTTGTCTACTTATATCTTTAGGGGGGCGTATATCTTGAATTCAAATATCTGGATTTGATGATGCGTTCTCGGCTCCAACGACACAAAAAGCGGAACGACCGAGCCATCTCTCCGCGCACTTCTCTTTTGACCAGTCCTGTCGCAAGAACGTCAGAAGGACAAAACCCCCGAACACGCTTCGTTTCCGCACACGCCATCGTAAGAGACCCTCTCCACAGTTGCCCGAGAGGGTCCGCCCGTGTTGCATCGTGGCGGACCCGTGGCAGACTCGGCGCGGCATGAACCAGAATCGCCATCGTCGTCAAATGCGCCTGTGGATACCTACGACCTTGATCGCCCTAGCCGCAGGAACCGCCGCTTGCTTGCGGTTCCGCGAAGTTGCCTTCCTGAAACCTCTCCTGACCGAACAAATTCCAACTTGGAAACCAGGAGGCAACCTGAAGAGGCCACGCTTGGAGGCTTCCACTATGCGCTGGCAAATCGAATCATCCTCTCCACGACCCGGGCCAGGCGTCGCTATCTTGCATCGCCCTATGCTGCCACGGTGGCTGAAGACCCGAGCGAATTACCGCCCTGCGCACCCGTCGGCAAAACGCTAAACCATGCCTTTGCCGCCCCGGGTCTCACTACGCGCAGGTAGTGCTTCCGGATTACCGCCGGGCTATTTCCGCTGTGAATCGCGACAGCCGGAATGTCATTGGATTCCGCGACAGCGTAGGAGATGTAGGAATGACGCAGGCAGTTGCGCTGCCACTTGACACCTGCGGCCTCACACAACTCCGCAATCTGCCTGCTGGTATTTTCGAACGGGCACACCCGGCCCGCCGATTTGGCGCAGGGTAGTAGCCAGGCCTTGAGACAGTCGCGAACTGGGATTAGTCGCCGAGTTCTGTCGTCATCGTCGCTAGCCTTTGCCACTTCCTCGGTGATCTCAATCCAACCCCCTTTCAGATCGATATGCTGCCAGTCAATTACTCAGGCCTCCGCATCGCGCTGGCCGCCAAAGGCCCGGAGCACGATGTAAGGCAGCAACTCCGGTTCAGCATGCGTTAGCAGTTTGCTCAGTTCATCCGGGGTCAGGACGTGGATTGCGCCGCGGTGGCGCTTCCGGAAATCCGCCACGCCAGTGGTTTATCTCGCGCGATTCGATTTGGTCCACCTCGCAGTTGAAGGATTCAGCAAACTTGCCCTCACCCTGCAGGTGGGCCTTGAGCAGCTTCACCCAGGTCGGCTTCCGTTTACCGTCCTGCTGCGACTCCTCCTGCTCGATCATTTTTCTGACAGCATCAGGCACCACGATTTTTGCCGCGGTGGCCCCATGGCGCCGGGCATAGTCCCGGCAAGCCTCCAGCAGCGCTCCCTTCCCGTTAAGCGCGCGTATCGCCTCGGCGTATTCCTTGCAGGCGACATCCAGATCGACATTGAGGTCCGAGAGCGCATCCAGCGCCCGCTGATAGCAAATCTGGTCCCGGTTGTTCAGTTGCAGGATGCGCTGCTCGCCATTCGCAATCCGCTTAATCGCAGCCTCAGCAGCACCTTCAGCCTCGGTCAGGTCCGCAAAGGATTCGAGCTTGCGCCTCCCCAGCAGGGAATAGGACACCAGGAAGGACTCGTATGTCTGGGGCTTGTCATTCTTATCCAGCTTGGTTCGCTTCTGATGGTAAATGGTAGCTCTGATCCCGGTGATGCCTTCCACCGTGACGCTCCTGGGGAATTCAGGCTTCTTTCCTCTACACCTTTTCATGCCATCACGGCATGGAAAGCGTTAGGAAAAAGCGACACCTTTGAATTCCTTAGCAAAAATGGTCGGGGCGGTGAGATTTGAACTCACGACCTTCTGAACCCCATTCAGACTGCGCAAGCCATCTGTATGCCGGTTGATGAGGCGGGTTGCAGTTGCTCCGTTTTGCTCCCTGAACAAAAACACCTGCAAGAGCCTCCCGGTCTTCTTCACCCGTTAGGGCCTGTCCGGAAATAACCTTGAAAAGATGCCGTCGGGATTTTGCCGCGCAGCGAGGCGCGAGTGAGGAGCATATCCTGTGGATCTGTGACGAGCGAGCAACGAAGCGGCGCGGCAAAAGA
>Ga0181517_10000062_pt1 | contig 135756 bp, 110 predicted proteins | sample PEATcosm2014_Bin_31_FD_119748 | JGI IMG/M metagenome (GOLD analysis project Ga0181517, IMG submission 119748) | Peatland microbial communities from MTU Mesocosm Facility, Houghton, MI, USA - PEATcosm2014_Bin01_30_metaG | ecosystem: Environmental > Terrestrial > Soil > Wetlands > Peat | place...
CAACGTGTGTGGCTCGAACGACAACCTTACGATCGGCTGCAGCAACGTGGGCTATGTCGCGGGCAGCAACGATGGCATTACCGAGAACTCTGGAGCGTCGCTTACGGTGGCGGGCACGAACGAGACGCTGGACGCGAATTACGCCACGGCGAGCTTTGTCAGTGGAGTGGGCGATAGCGAGATCGTTTCGGGCTCGTACGACAACGTTACGGTTGGCAATAGCAATGTGGCCGATATCACCGGTGGCCACGAGAATATTACCGAGAACTCTGGCGCATCGCTCACAGTGACTGGGAGTGTTGATTATGTGACTGCGAATTCCGCGACGGTCACGTTTGATAGTGGCGCGGATTCGGACATCGTAGCCGGCTCGCACGACAGCATTACCCTGGGTCCGGATGAATCGCTGACGATCGACGGTAGCGGCGATAGGGTTTCTGGTAGTTCTGGCGATGTGATCGACGGTCACGACTGGGCCAAAGGTGACTGCACTGACTGTCAAGACGGCTCTTGCGGCGGTGACGGCGCCTGTGACTGCCCCGACGGCGCCTGTGACTGCCCCGACGGCGACTGTTACGCCGTTGCTGTTTCAGCCAACGGAACGGTGAAATCCGACCTCAGCAAGGGAAATCAACCGACGAGCGTAGCGACACCAGCGTCGCCCCAGCAGGTGCCGAATCAGTCGGCTTCCGAGAGTTCGCAGCTAGGTCCGCATTCGTCTATCGTGGAGGGCGCCGCGGGGAATCGCAAAATGGTGACCTCGAGTATTGCCGATACTCCGGGGATCGCACCTCCGTTTAGCGATCACCTGAGCCCGCTCCATGGGTCTGCGATGCAAGATGCGTTCAATGTATGGATGTCCTTGACCGGAACTACCTTTGAAGAGGTTCCGGATTCGGCGCAATCCGACATCCGGGACGGTTCGGGATCGCTGAATACCGCCAACTCCGGCCTGATAATGACGGAGCGCAACGCCGGCGCCGCGATGAATAGTTCTGGAGCGCACTATTCCAGCGTCAATCGATTGATCCAGGCCATGGCAACATTCAGTCCCCAGGGATCGGCTCTGACCCAACCCAACCTTTCAACGGAGACTTTACATGACAATATTCTCACGGTAAATACCCGTTGATCACCGACTCGGTACAAGAAGGAAAGCCGGGTCGGCCGGCCGTAACCGACTCGGCACAAGAAGAAGAGCGGGATGGGCCAGCGATAACCGAGCAAGACCCAGGGCTAGCCGCCCTGGGTCTGATCGCCCGTTACCACAACGTTGCTGCCGACCTGCAGCAGTTGCGGCACGCCTCCGGCCTCAAGTCGGAGCGGTTTACCGAGCGGGACCTTGCCCTGTCCGCGCGCTCGCTGGGCCTAAAAGTACGCACGGTACAGGTGGCGGCAGATCGCCTTGGCACGGTTCCGCTCCCCGCTCTTGCGCTGGACTCAGAAGGCCGGCACTTTATTCTGGCAAAGTGTGACCTCGACAAAGCCCTGGTGCTTGAACCTCATCTGAGCTCGCCGACCATACAGACTCGCCAGGATGTCATGAAACGCTGCAACGGTCGTTTGATGCTCTTCGCGTCTCGATCCTCCCTCACCGGAAAACTGGCGCGCTTCGACTTCACCTGGTTCATTCCCGCGGTAGTGAAGTATCGCCGTCTTTTGCTCGAAGTATTGGCGGTTTCCGCGGTCCTGCAACTGTTCGGTCTGGTTACCCCTCTGATGTTTCAGGTGGTCATGGACAAGGTTCTGGTCAACCGGGCATTCTCGACGCTCAGTGTTGTGTCGATCGCCCTGCTGATCAGCGCCGTGTTCGAAGTGTTTCTTACCGGCCTGCGGAATTACGTTTTCTCCCACACCACGAACCGCATGGACGTGGAGCTGGGAGGCCGCCTGTTCCGGCACCTGCTGGCGTTGCCCCTCGGGTATTTTGCGGCCCGCCGCGTTGGAGATACGGTTGCCAGGGTGAGGGAGTTGGAGAACATCCGCAACTTTCTTACCGGGCAATCGCTCACCGCCATCATCGATCTGTTGTTCTCTATCATTTTTCTCGCGGTCATGTGTCTGTACAGTCTGCGGCTTACTCTGATCGTCGTTATTTCCCTTCCGGTATACGCGGCCATCTCCGCCACGCTGACTCCGGTATTAAGAAGTCGCCTGAATGAGAAGTTCGCGCGCGGAGCCGACAATCAATCTTTCCTGGTGGAGTCGGTTTCGGCGGCCGAGACGGTCAAAGCGATGGCACTCGAACCCCAGTTTATCCGCCGTTGGGACGAACAGCTTGCCGCCTATGTGGCCGCGGGCTTTCGCGTAAACAACCTGGGTAATATCGGCCAGCAGTTGATCCAGTTGGTGGGTAAGTTGGTGACTGCGGGGACTTTGTTTTTCGGCGCCGGATTGGTTATCGACGGCAAGCTTTCGGTGGGGCAACTGATCGCCTTTAACATGATGGCGCAGCGTGTAGGGGCTCCGGTGCTTCGACTGGCGCAATTGTGGCAAGACTTCCAACAGGTCGGCATATCCATGCAGCGGCTGGGGGACATCCTGAATACCCGCACCGAGCTGCCGCAGAGCCGGATGGCTCCCCCCAAGCTGCAGGGAAACATCCGCTTCGAAGACGTCCGCTTTCGCTATCGTCCGGATGGCGCGGTGGTTTTGGAAGGAGTCTCCCTGGAAATTTGCGCTGGACAGGTAATTGGCGTGGTGGGCAGGTCCGGGTCGGGGAAGAGCACTCTGACCAAGCTGGTACAGAGGCTTTATCTGCCGGAGAATGGCCACGTGCGGGTTGACGGAATCGATCTGGCTCTGGCCGATCCCGCATGGCTGCGACGGCACGTGGGCGTGGTCCTACAGGAGAACGTACTGTTCAATCGCTCGATCCGGGAAAACATCGCCATAACCGATCCCGGCGTCTCCTTGGAAGTAATCATCCACGCCGCGCAGCTCGCCGGGGCGCACGAATTCATTTGCGAAATGCCGGAGGGCTACGACACCCGGGTAGGTGAACACGGTACCGGTCTCTCCGGCGGGCAAAGGCAGAGGATCGCGATTGCCCGGGCCCTGCTGACGAACCCGCGCATATTGATCTTCGATGAAGCGACCAGCGCCCTCGACTTTGAGACCGAGCGTATCATCCAGAACAATATGAAAGACATATGCCGCGGCCGCACCGTTATCATCATTGCCCATCGACTCACCGCGGTTCGCAATGCCGACCGGATCTACGTGATGGAAAAGGGCCGTATTGTCGAGCAAGGGGCCCATGAACAGTTGATGGAGCTACACGGCTTATATGCCCACCTGGCGTCTTTTCAACACGCCTGACGGGCCAACACGCCTGATGGGCCAGCACGCATGACGGGAGCTGCGCAATGTCCGAGAAGAATCATGGTTGGCTTCATTTGCGGGTTATGACAGAGCTGTTGCAGCGATACGGCTCCGTATTCGCCGCAGCTTGGAGAATCCGGCACAAATTGGATTCTCCACCAAAACTTGAGTACGAACTGGCATTCCTACCCGCCAGCCTGGAACTGGCCGAAACTCCGGTTCATCCGGCGCGGCGCTGGGCAATGCGTACGGTAGCCGGCTTGGCGGTGCTGATTGTTTTGGTTGCCGCAATTGGAAAGCTGGACATCGTTATCACGGCAAAAGGAAAGCTTGTCCCCAATGCTCGGGTGAAAGTTGTACAGCCTGCCATCACCGGAGTGGTGAAAAGTATTTTGGTGAAAGACGGTCAACGGGTGAAGACAGGCGATCTTCTGCTGGAACTCGACCCCACACAGGCGGCGGCGGATACGGCGAAAGCGCACTCCGCCGATGTGGCGGCGGCGCTCGCTGCCGCCAGGGCGCGAGCGCTGCTGTTAGCGCAACAAAATGCCACGGCGCCGGCGGTACCCGCGGTCGAAGGCGAAACCGCCGAGGAACAAAGGGATGCCCAAAGGTTCGCCTACGGAGTATATCGCGAGTATCGAGATAAAGAGGCCAGCGCGCAAGCAGAGCTCATCAAGCGGCAGGCAGAGCTCGAGGGAACCATGCATGATATCGATCGCTTAAAGGCCATTGCTCCGCTGGCCCGCGAGCAAGCCAATGACTACAAAACTCTGGTTGCGGACAAGTACGTGCCCAAAGAAGATTATCTGGATAAGGAACAAAACGCTTTGCAACGAGAGCATGAACTGGCGGCCACGATCAGTCACGCCCGGGAACTGCAGGCCGCCATTGTCAGCCAGCAGGCAGACATCGCCGCACTAACTTCCGGGTTCAGGCGGGATCAGCTTGACACTTTGGATAAGGCGAACCAGCAACTGGCCCAAAGCGGGGGTGACGAGACCAAGGCCAAGACTCGGCAGGGACTGATGAGCCTTTGTTCGCCAGTATCGGGTACGGTGCAGCAGTTGGCGGTGCATACCCTGGGAGGGGTAGTAACTACCGCGCAGTCCCTGATGGAAATCGTCCCTGATGATGCCTTGGAAGTTGAAGCCAATGTGGAAAATAAGGACGTTGGTTTCATTAAGGCCGGACAGGAGGCGATCGTCAAAATTGAAGCCTTCCCGTACTCCCGTTATGGTTTTTTGCACGGCACAGTGCGGTCGGTCTCGAATGACGCTACCCAAAGCAATAAGCAGGCTCTTACTTACGTCGCACGTATTAATCTGCCCACCAATCGGATGCATATCAAAGACCAGTGGATTGACCTGACCCCCGGAATGGCGGTAACCGTGGAAATCAAGACGGGTAAGCGCAGCGTTGCCCGATACTTCCTGGATCCGCTGGTGCAGACCGCGCAGGAGAGCATGCGTGAGCGCTGAATTTCATCCCGTCGCCGGACAGTTTCGGCGCCGCCGACGCCGAATAAGTAAGGGCGCAAGGTATTTGGTGACTGCGCTAATTGTCTATCTGGGGTTGGCTGCGTCCGGCAAAGCAGCCGCCCAGGATTTCCTGCACACGAACAAGGGCGTGCCCGCCACGCCAGCCAGTCCATTGCTTCGGGAACATACTTGCATTTTCGGGCCCCTGGGCCAGCCGCTGAGGTTGCAGGAAGCCGTCGAACGAGCTTTATGTAATAACCCAAAGACGCGCGAAGCGTGGGCCAATGTAGAAATCCAGGCGGCCGCTGTGGGAGCTGCCCGCGCGGCGTATCTCCCGACCCTGTCGACGTCTGTACAGGAGGTGCGCGACCGAACCAGCACCGTAATTGGCGGCTACCCCCAACTGACTTCTCGCGACGATATGAACACAGCTTCCGGAAGCGCTTCGCTCTCCTGGGTACTGTACGACTTTGGGGGCCGGAACGCTGCAATCAAGAATGCCAGCCAGTTGCTGGCAGCCGCGCAGGCAAGCCACGAAGGCAGCCTGCAGGACGCATTCGCCGATGTTTCCAAACATTATTATGCTGCGCAAGCCGCGCAAGGCACGTTGACTACCGCGATCGAAAACGAACGGACAGCAAACGAGAGCCTTCAGGTGGCAAAGCGCCGTGCCGACAGCGGAGTGTCGCCAATTAGCGATGCTCTTCAGGCGGAAACCGCTTACGTCCAGGCAGTAGTGAGTCGCACCAAAGCGGAAGGAGACCTGCAAGCGGCTATCGGCGCGATGGCTGTGGATATGGGCCTGCGGCCGGACGAGCCGGTAGTTTTGCCCGAAGTTGAGGAAGGGGGAATGCCGGACGACGATTTTCAGGAGTCCGTGTCGTCATTAATCGACGGGGCGATGCAGCAGCACCCATCGGTGAGGGCGGCGTGGGCGGAATTCAAAGCCGCCGAAGCCAAAGTTGCCCAGACTCGCGCGGCCGGTCTTCCCAGTTTTGGACTCGCCGCGAAATTGAGCCGGAACACCCAACCGGCGAGCTTAGGCCTCGGACTGCCCCCCTACCCGGCAACGGTGCGTGATGGCTATTTTGGGGTGCAGGTCAGCGTGCCTATTTTCGAGGGATTCGTAAGGGATTATCAAATTCGCCAAGCCAAGGCACAGATGAACCTGCAGGGTGAAGTGCTCTATGAGGCCAGACAGCAGGCAGCCTTGGACGTGTGGACGAACTACCAGCTGGTGCAATCGACTACGCAGAATATAACCAACAGCGCCAAACTATTGGAAATTGCACTGGAATCGTACACCGCCGCACAGCGCCGTTACATGGTCGGGGTCGGCAGCGTAGTTGAGTTGCTGAGCACGCAGTCGTCGTTGGCCACTGCACGGCAGCAGCGCGTGCAGGCGTTGACCGATTGGCGCAGCAGCCGACTGCAGCTGGCGGCGAAACTGGGTCGACTGGGGATGCCGCGTATTGCCGGCCAGTAGGGTTTATGCACCACCAAGAAGAGGTGTTTCTCTAGCTGGCTGTAGGTACGACCTCCGGCGTGTAGCGGGGCAGCGCCGGGGTGACAGTCCCCGCAGGCGTTAGACACACTTCCGGAAGGAATGGGATGACGGGGCATGGAGAGTCGTTCTGAGCTATTACATGGTCAGCACCACGCGGAATTCCGCCTTGCCGCTCATCATGCGCGCGTAAGCCTCGGACGCTTTGGCGAGCGGATAGGTTTCAATCATCGGACGCACGCCGGTCAATTCGGCGAAGCGCAATGTATCCTCCGAATCGGCCGGGGTTCCCGCCGCCCAGCCCTGAATTGTGCGGCTTCCATTAATGAGTTGTGCGGGCGTGACCGCGATGGGATCGAAGGTTACACCAATCACCATGAGCTTGCCGTTCGGGCCCAGACCGTCGATCAACTCCGCCATCGCTTTCGAACTCGGAGCGGTCGCCAGGATGACCCGTGCGCCACCCATTTCTTGTAGTGCCTGGGCCGCGTTCGTGGTTGCGCTGTCGATGTACACGTTGGCGCCAAGTTTCTTGGCGAGCGCCGAGGTTCCAGACCCGCGTCCAATCGCCGCGACCTTGTAGCCAAACTTATTCGCGAATTGAATCCCGAGATGACCCAGACCGCCGATGCCCAGCACTGCGACCAGATCGCCGGGGAGCGCGCCACTGTGTCGCAGGGCGTTGTAGGTGGTGATTCCGGCGCAGAGCAGCGGCGCTGCTTCGGTGTCATTGAGCGTATCCGGTATGGCCACCAGTGCTTCCACGGGAGCGACCATGTATTGCTGGTATCCGCCGTCATAACTGATGCCCGGTATTTTCACGTTCTGGCAATTGCGGAAATCTCCACGCCGGCACTCACGACAGGTCCCGTCGTGGCCGCCATGCCAGCCAACACCGACGCGCTGCCCCTGTTTCCACGCGGAAACGCCAGCGCCCACTTCGGCGATGATGCCGGCGACTTCGTGTCCGGGAACGCGGGGATACTGAATGCCCGGCCAGGCGCCTTCTTTGGTGAGCGCGTCGCTGTGGCAGACGCCGCAAGCCTGCACCTCGATCCGCACTTGTCCGGCACTTGGCTTAGGAAGTTCGCGTTCGACGATCTCGAAATCCGCTCCGGGTTTAGAGATCACTGCCACCTTCATGGGTGTCTCGGGTACGATTGCGATTCTTCTGGTTGCCATATGTCCTCCTCGGTCGATTCGATCCAATACGCAAGCTGGCGGCGCACCGACCCCAACCAAATCTAGCGACCATCCCAGCCGATAAACAATTCGCCGGTCGATTAAGAAAGAAATACGACTGAAGTAGAGGTACGTGGGCCGGCGCGTGCATGCCCGTGCCTTGCGGTTTGATCTTTCCAGGAGCGAAACGTGTCATGGTACGACCTTAGTCGTGCCCTGACACTCCTGTCTCTCGCACGCAATCAATGGTTCCATCATATTTGGCCTCTCCGAGTCTCCGGAGAGCTCCAATTCCGCAAAACCAAGTGAAGTGCCATCGGCCTGCCAGCCCGGCAAATAAAAAGCCCCGAATGATCGGGGCTTGGTTAGGGAAGAGTCGATTTTCCACTGAAATCTGTGGCGAACCAGCCGGAATCGATTCACGAGTTGGAGGAAAATTAAGGAGCCTCTTCCTCTAGTTCTTGAATGCGAACGGTCTCCTCCCGCTGCTCCTCGGAGGGGGCCGCGGTCATCTTTACGTGCTTGTTCATGTGGGACTTACACATTTCCTGGTTGGCAATTTGTTTTACCGTACCCCGGTCGTCAACGAATACCGCGGTTCCGCTCCTCTCCGTACAACTGGTGTCGCAAGTAGCCAGGTTGGAACTTTGAGTAACGCATTTCGCGTCGCAGATCGTGCCGGTCATCTTGTGCGACTTCATGTCTTCCCCAAACACAAAAGCCGTGGAAAACACTACTGCCGCAATCGCAAACAGCCCAAAAATTCGTTTCATCCGCTCCTCCTGAGGGGTTTTGCTCTGTTGATGTCGGATGGGAGGTTCAGTTTGCCTCCAAATCGAGGGTCTCTCCTTTAATTCCAGAGAACCGCCCGCGGCAGTCGTTGGCCTTTGGTCGTCGGCCGTTGGCCAGGCGGCGGCACTGGATGAGTTCTCACGCACACTCTAAAGCCCCGGCCGCCCGCGGCTTAAGCCGCCTATTCTTTGCGTCCTAAATTCACCGGCCTAAAGGCCGGTGCTTCCACCCATCGTGAATAATGCAGGCTACCTGACTGACGCTTTCTCTAACTGCCGTGTGCCGGCCAAAGACCAACGACCAAAGGCCGACGACTGCCTCGCTAGGCCGCCGATGATACTTCGGAGCGCGGTTCCAGGTGTTCTTTGAGGCGCAGGATGAGTTGCATCACGATCTCGTCTCCCATGGCGGTGTTAAGCATGGCGTGATAAATAGAGCGGTTCGGCCATTGCATGTGGAAATATTTTTCAATAAACGCGGAACGCTCATGATCGACGGTATTCATCAATTCTTCCGCCTCCGTCTCCGCCATCCCCTCGGCCTTCAGGCGGCGGAGCTTGTCTTCTCGTGGGGCGTAGAGGAATATGCGCAAGGTGTGGGACCGGCCGCGCAGGAAATGCTGCGATCCCCTGCCGACGATGACACAGTTGCCTTCGGAGGCCGCTTTCTGAACTACTTGTTGCGTAATTCTTGAAATGCTGTCGGCGTCCAGCAGTTTCAGGCGGTGGGCATTCAGGCTGCCTTCGAAGCTGCCGCGCAGGAGCGACTTGAAGAGGCGATAGTAGAGTGGGTCTACGCGCTCCTCGCGAGATTCAACCTCCGACTGGGCGCAGTGACTCAGCCGGGCAATCTCGCAGGTCAGCAACTCATCCCATAATTTCCAGCCCAGGTGCTCGGCAATCTTTTGCGCGATCTCCCCGCCTCCGCAACCGAATTCCCGCTCAATGGAAATGATGTTAATCATGGCGCTCCTTAGCCAACCGCCGCCTCCCCGCCCGTGCCCGGGTCATTCTTTTGCAAGACGAAAGACAAAAAGAACATGATTGCCGCGCCCACCGCGAGAATCCAGAATGTATCGATGTAAGCCAGGGTCGAGGCCTGGGCCTGTGTGGCCCGATAAACCGTGGCATAGGCGCGCAGTTGTGCCTCCGGCGGGCTGATTCCCGATTGCGTGAAGAGTTGCGCAAAGGCATGAATCAGGCTCTGGAAATTCTGGCTTCCCGCGGTGGTGTGGGCGATCAGGGTGGTTTGATGGAATTGCGCGCGGCGCGCAATTACCGTTGTGACCATCGAGGTTCCCACACTGCTCCCGATATTACGCATGAAATTGATCATCCCCGCCACCGCATTGCTCTTCTCCGCCGGCACGCCGACATAGGCCACCAGAGTGATCGGCACGAAGAGAAAACCTAAGCCGGTCACCTGGGCAACGCGCAACCACGTGGCCGACTTAAAGCTGATCAGCAAATCAATGCGCCGGGTGGAGTAGTACATGGCGATAGCCAGACAGAACCAGCCAAACGCGATAATGTAGCGGGCTTGAATCTTGGTGGTGAGCTGGCCTACAAGCGGCAAGGCGAGGAGCAACACAACGGCGCCTCCAGAAAGCACCAGACCCGCCAACTCGGCGGTGTAGCCCAGCAGGGTCTGTAGAAACTGGGGCATCACGACCAGACTACTGAACAACAGGATTCCCAGAGTGAACATCATCAGGTTCGAGCTCAGATAGTTGAATTTCCGGAAAAGGCGAACGTCAATCACCGGATCCTTACGGAACCACTCCCAGATCACCAACGAGAGCAGGCACACCCCCGAGACAATCGCCAGGGTCAGAATGAAGCGCGAGCCGAACCAGTCGTCCTCTTGCCCCTTGTCCAGCAATACTTGCAAAGCGCCGACCCCCAGCGCCAGCAAGGCGATGCCGATGTAATCCAGTTTGATTCCAGCCGCCCGCAGGCGGCTCAAGTACGGAGGGTCCTCGATGAGACGAAAGATCAGAAACAACGCCGCCACACCGACCGGCAGGTTGATGAAGAAGATCCAGCGCCAGGAGTAGTTGAACGTGATCCACCCGCCCAGAGTTGGTCCGATCGTAGGCGCCAATATCGCTGTGAGACCGTAGAGCGCGAAGGCCAAGCCGCGTTTCTGAGGGGGAAATGTGTCCGCCAGGATCGCTTGCGCCATGGGCTGGAGACCTCCTCCCCCGGCGCCTTGCATTACGCGAAACAGCAGGAGCAGGCCGAGGCTCGGCGCTATTCCGCAGAGAAGTGAGCTCACAGTAAAGATCACGAGACAGGCCAGGAAGAATCGTTTCCGTCCCAAGGTGCCGGCGAGCCAGCCGCTGATGGGAAGGACAATAGCGTTGGAAACCAGATAAGAGGTGAGCACCCATGTACTCTCATCGTTGCTCGCGCCCAGATTGCCGGCCATATAGGGCAAGGCGACATTGGCAATGCTAGTGTCCAGGACCTCCATGAATGCCGCCATGGCTACCACCACCGCAATCAGCCAGGGATTGTACTTGGGCTGCCATGGAGCCGGTTCCACGACGAGAGCCTGGGTGCCACCACTCATCGCAGATTTACCTTCGCTTCAACGCTCATGCCCGGCCGGAGCTGGCGGTCATGGTTCTCTCCCGCATCCAGAACGATCTTGACGGGAACCCGCTGGACGATTTTGACGTAGTTGCCAGTAGCATTTTCGGGCGGAAGCACGCTGAAAACCGGGCCGGTGGCTCCCGCGACGCTGTCTACGCGACCCTTGTAGGTCCGGCCGTTTGAATCCAGGCTGACCTCCACCCGCTGTCCGGGGCGCATATGTTTGAGCTGTGTCTCCTTGAAGTTGGCGGTGATCCAGATTTGATCCAGCGGGACCACGGTGAGTAACTGCTGGCCGGGTTGAACGTTCATGCCGACAACGACGGTTTTATTCACCTCGCCGCTGACCGGCGCCACAATGCGGGTGTATTGCAGATTCAGCTCGGCCTGATCCAGGGCGGCGCGTTTTTGTTGCACGTCGGCTACGGCGGAGAGCGCGCGCGCACGAGACGAGGCCACTTGTTGGGGGCCAGTCTGCGCGGCCCGGTGGTTCGCTTCGGCTTGGGAGCGCCGGCTGCCGGCTTGCAGAACCGCCTGCCGGGCGGTTGCCTCATTGGCAACCGCCGCAGCCACGTTGGCGGTGCTGGCCCTGGCGGCGGCCAGAGATTGGTCGTAGATCTGCTCCGAGGCCTCCTGCTTGTCCACCAGCAGTTTGTAACGTGCCAGGTCGTCCTGTGCCCGGATGTCGTTGGCCTCGGCTTGCTGCACTTGAGCGTGTGCGGCGGCCAGCTGCTTCTCGGCCGCGGCGATTCCGGCTCCCGTATTTGCCACATCGGAGGCGGCGAAGCTCAACTGGCTTGCGGTATTCACCGAGGTGACGGGAATAATGATATTGAGCGAGCGGGCGGTTGCTTCCGCGCTGGCCAGATCGGCTTGCGCCCGATTGATCGCAACCTGGTAGTCTCTGGGATCAATCTCAACCAGAACCGTACCTTTTTCGACGTACTGGTTGTCGTCCACATTCACTTTGACTACGTAGCCGGAGACGCGCGAACTGACTGGATAGAGATGGACGTCCACCTGGGCATCATCGGTGGATTCGTGGCCGGCCAAGTAACGCCAGAGAAGAAACCCGCCTACCAGCATGGCCAACACGGCGCCGATGACCAGCCACAGTCGCACGCGCTTTGAGCGCCGGTGCGATATCAGCACTCGAAACCGGTCGTGCCCGCTTTTGGGTGCTTGGCTGGGCGGAAGTTCCTCGGTTTTATCGACCAGGGGGCGTGGGTTTGTTTCTGGTTGGGCCACGGCATTACCTCTCACTGGGAACGCGGGCTGCCAGTCCGCACGGGAATGCGGGCTGGCAGCCCGCGTTCCCAGGGTTTATGAGAGCACTCTGCCTCTAGATGTTGTCTTTGAAGTTGCGAGACGTGAGTTGCGAGTTGCGAGGCGACCCCGCCGGACTCACAACTCACAACTCGCAACTTTTTGGCGGTTTCTGAGCTATTCGAGGAACTTCGCTACCCTCAATACTGGATCAGAGCGGCGCGACCGACAAACACCTCCCGCGGAGAATCGATGATGGTTTCCGGAGCGTTGGTCTTTAGCTTCAGGCTTTCGACTTCCGGTTTGCCCACCAGACGAGCGACAAAGCCCAGCTCGTACTGATTCTTCAAGCGGCGGGTGAGATCCTCAAGAAACGGCTGGAGGGAAACTGGATTGCTCAATCCTTCCCAATAATTCTTGCCACCAGTAGCCTGCGCCACTTCGAGCAGCAGGTTCTGGCCGGCACTGGCCTGGTACAACGATTGGCCGGCAAACCCCTGGCTCTTCCATGCGATAGCGTAAACCACCAACCGGGCACGCACGGCATCGTTGATTGCCGCCTCGACATAGGGATCTTGTTGAGAATCAAAAAAGCCGGGAGAGTAATTATCGATACCGTCGGTGATCATGACCACTTCGCGGCGGGCAGTGAGGTCCGGCGAAGGCCAATGTTGTGCCAGGTCGGAGAGGCAGAAGTAGGGGCTGGCGTTGGAACCAGGCGAGCCTCCCGGCATGTGCAGTTCGCGGGCGACTTGGGCGTGATCGGTGGACAGCGGAGCGGAAAAGACAGCCCGCCCATTCCTCATATAGGCAATCGCGGCCTTCGCGTTTGCGGGCAGCGTTTGCAGAAAATGCGCAATGTCGCCCATCTGGTTTCCCAGGCTGGCGCGGCCGGAACTGTCGATCAATAGCACCATTTCCAGATGGTTGTCGGGACCCTGGAGCGACGTCCACCGGGTAATGTCGGTCTGCTTTCCATCCACCGCGAGCTGCAGATCCCGCTGGGAGACGCGCGCCGGCGTTTCAACCCCCTGCTTGGGAAGAACCGTCACGACGGCCTGCCCCTGGCCCTCCAGAATTGGGTTCTCCGAGAATAGCGGTAGCGTCAGCAGCAGCGTTCCCGCGCCCAACACGATGATCAATCTCAATTTCTTCATCCCGCTTGCTCCCTTATTGGTGCGACTGGCGCACCCGTCACTTCATTCCTCTATCCTGCTAATGGTAACCCGGAAGCGAAGCGGAAGTTCCTCTGCCTTTAAAGCCGAAGCTGATTCGACGTTACTACGCCAGTTTTTTTCTTGTTCTTTATGCCGCGTGTTCGTGGAACATTGCTCTCGGTGTAATTTAACGCCCGGGAGTTGGAACCTCGTGAATGGATACGGTCTTAGCGTTTACAAATTCGCGGATGCCGTGGGCTCCCAGTTCGCGTCCGTAGCCCGACTGCTTGATGCCTCCGAAGGGAAGCCGCGGATCGCTGGCGACCATGGCATTGATAAAGGCCAATCCCGCCTCGATGTGAGATATAAAGAACTCGCGTTCGTGGTGATTGTTGGTCCAGCAGCTGGAGGCCAGTCCGAACGGGCTATCGTTGGCGAGCGCAACTGCCTCTTCAATGCCGCGCACGCGGAAAAGGGAAGCAACGGGGCCAAATAACTCCTCCACTCGCGCCGGGGAACCTTCAGGAATATCGACGAGCACGGTGGGAGGGTAGAAATTTCCCGGCCGGTCGAGGCGTTGGCCGCCCAGCCGTGCACGCGCTCCCATCTCTACGGTGCGGCGCACCTGCTTATCAAGACTCGCCAGGAGATCGGCGGTCGCCAGCGGGCCCAGGTCGGTATCTTCCTCCAAGGGATCTCCAACTTTCAGCGCTGCCATACGTTCGACGAACCGGTGTTCAAAGCTGTCATAGATGGAAGTATCCACCAGGAAGCGTTTGGCGGCGATGCAGGACTGGCCGTTATTGACGATGCGTGCCTGTACCGCCGTGGTCACCGCCTGCTCCAAGTTGGCGCTAGGCATGACGATGAACGGATCGCTGCCGCCGAGTTCGAGCACCGTCTTTTTGATTTGCTTGCCGGCAATCGCCGCAACACTGGCTCCCGCGCCGACACTGCCGGTCAGGGTGACTGCCACTATGCGCGCATCCTCAATCAGGGATGGCACGCGCTCAGGGCCGGTGAGCAGGATTTGAAAAGCGCCCTCCGGAAAACCGGCGCGGCCCAATACCGACTCGATGGCTAGTGCGCATTGCGGCACATTGGAGGCATGCTTGAGCAGGACGACGTTGCCGGCCATCAGCCCTGGAGCGGCAAAGCGAAAGAGCTGCCAAAAAGGAAAGTTCCAGGGCATGATGGCCAGCACCGGCCCCAGCGGTTGATACCGGACATAGCTGTGCGCGGCCTCGCTCTGGGCAGGTTCATCGGCGAGGAACAGTTCGGCGTGCTCGGCATAAAAACGGCAGGCGCGGGCGCATTTTTCGGCTTCCTGTACCGCCGCGCGCAGTGGCTTGCCCATCTCCAGCGTCATAAGCCGTCCGAACTCCCCCCGTTCTTCTTCGAGGATCTCGGCCGCGCGCCGCATCAAGCGGGAACGTTCGCCGAACGCGGTCTCGCGCCAGGAAGCAAACGTTTTGTGAGCGAGTTGAAGCTTGTTTTCGATCGCGGCATCCGAGTCGAGGGGAAAGGTGCGCATCACCTCGCCGGTCGTGGGATTCATACTACGCAGTTCGTCCATTACCGGTATCACGTTGCGAAGTGCCATGGCGGCCTCCTAACAAGGACGGTTACTCCAGTTTTTGATGCTTGGCGATCGAGGGCGCCAGCGCTTCATCGCGCGAAGTTTCTGGAACCAGGGATCCGCCGTCAGGCGGGTTGTCACCCTGCATGACAGTTCTTTTGGTTCGTTTTGATAGGTCAACCCTCAAAACCTCAAAACCAAGTGATAACGGGCTGGAAGCCCGCGTAGCCAGAGCCCCCCCGGTTTGACACTCAACCCGGTATAGGGCATTATCGTGAGTCGTTTTCCCAGGGGTTCCACGGGCCCGCTATTCAAATTTGCCGTCGTTGGCCACAAAGAGGTGATGTCCATGGCAGTCAACCTTCCCGTGGCGCTTTGTGTATTATTGGCCACTGTTGTGATTTGGCCAATTGTCGGAATATTCGTGGTGCAGGTCGCGGTGATGCTTCGAGTGTGGGCACATTGCGGCGAAGAAATAACTCCCGTGCATCGCCAGCAGAAGCTGATTTTCTCGGCGGGATGGCCTGTGGTCCTTATTTTTGCCCTGGTGGTCTATCCCTGCTTAGGAATCCTCAACCGGACACTCTTGACGGTGGATAGATTTACTGGCAAAAGAACGGTTCACCACAGGTGAAGTCCCGGCCCGCTCGGGTGCGCGGGCTTCCAGCCTGGGGCCAATGACTTTTCGGCAGGGTTGTGTCAGGGCACGACTTCAGTAGTGCCGTTCGATACAAGAAAATTGGCGGCTTTAGCCGCTGTTCGTGCACGCGCAAAGAAATTGCCGAGCCGCAGCGGCTAAAGCCGCCTTTCATAATGAACCGCTTACGGCACGACTAAAGTCGTGCCCTGACACGTTTCACTCCCAAAACTAAGTGTAATTAGGCTGGAAGCCCGCGCACCCAGGCGGACCCGGCCGATTCTAACTCCTAACTTCTAATGCCTAACTTCTGCCCTATTGCATCTAACGGGCCAGGTTCCCGACCTACGAGGCTATGGAGAAAGACGATGAAAGCTGTCGTGCTACATGAATATGGTGGTCCGGAAAAGCTGAAGTTTCAAGATAACGTTTCCGATCCACAGGTGAGCGGGGACACGGTATTGATCGCCACGGCCGCCACCAGTGTGAATCCGATTGATTGGAAGGTCCGTTCCGGCGCGAGGCAGAAGGATTTTCCGTTATCGTTCCCGGCAATCCTGGGCCGCGATGTCAGTGGGGTGGTGCGCGCAGTAGGCGCTAATGTGAAGCACTTTAAACCGGGGGAGCGTGTATTGGCGCTCACGAACAAAACTTATGCCGAACTGGTCGCCGTGCCCGATGCGGAGGTAACGCACCTGCCCGAGGGGGTGAATCTCGAGGATGCGGCGGCGATTCCGCTGATTGCCTTGACAGGCGATCAGTTGGTGCGCCATGCCACGAAATTGCAAAAAGGACAAACGGTGCTGGTAACGGGAGCGTTAGGAAGCGTGGGACGGGCAGCCGTGCACACGGCCAAGAAGATGGGGGCGCAGGTGATCGCGGGCGTGCGCCGGAGGCAACTGGAAGACGCTCGCTCCCTTGGTACGTCCGGCGTGTTGGCCATCGATGATGACGAGGCGATTGCGCAGTTCGGCCCGGTGGATGCCATTGCCGATACCGTGGGCGGGGCGGTGGCCGCGAAGTTAATCGCCAAGGTGAAGCCGGGAGGCTCTTTCGGCTATGCCTCGATGATTCCAGAGAATACGGCGACGTTGTACCCGGCGGTAACGATCCAGCGGGTATTCGCCAAGGCGGATCCTTCCAAAGTCCGAGAATTTGCCGACGATATTCGCGATGGGAAATTTGCGTTGCCGATCGGGCGGCGTATGCCTCTCCAGGAGGCGGCGGAGGCACAGGTGCTGGCGGAAGAAGGTGGAGTGGGGAAGGTCATACTGCTCGCGCCTGCATCGCGAAGCTAGATTGACCGGCTCCGGCGAGAGCGCACATGAAGCCCCCTTGCGATGAAGCCTTAATCCGCTCCGGAGCGCTGGGAGTTCCGTGTGTTGCTGCCGCAAGAAGCTGGACGCTGGTGGCAACCGTTCTCGCCTCCAGCATGGCCTTCATCGATAGCACGGTCGTCAACGTGGCTTTGCCTGCGATTCAAGCCACTTTCCATGCCTCCCTGGCGGACATGCAGTGGGTCATTGAGTCCTTCGGACTGGTGCTGGCTGCCTTGATCCTGGTGGGCGGATCACTGGGCGACCGGTTTGGCCGCCGTTTGATGTTTGTGGTGGGCGTTGCGATTTTCGCTCTGTCTTCCGCGGCTTGCGGCGCGGCCACCAGCATTCAGCAACTGATCTTTGCCCGGAGTATTCAAGGTCTGGGCGCCGCACTCCTGGTCCCCGGCAGCCTGGCGATTATCAGTGCCTCCTTCGACGAAAAGAGCCGCGGACAGGCGATTGGGACGTGGTCGGGTTTTACCGCTATTACCACGGCGGGGGGGCCGGTTCTGGGCGGATGGCTGGTGGAGCACGCTTCCTGGCGCTGGGCGTTTTTTATCAATCTTCCGCTGGCAGTGGCTGTCGTTGTAATTTCCTTCGTGTACATTGAGGAAAGCCGCAGTGCTTCGGCAACTCGTGTCGATTGGCCAGGCGCTCTATTGGCCAGTCTGGGATTGAGCGGTTTGGTCTACGGCTTCATCGAAACTTCTGCGCAGGGATGGGACCGTCCTCTGGTCTGGGGGACTCTGCTGGTGGGCTTGGGCTGCTTGATCGGGTTCGTTATGGTGGAAGCCCGAGTCACCTCGCCGATGGTGCCGCTTACGCTCTTTCAGTCCCCCGGCTTCCTGGGGGCAAACCTGCTCACCCTGTTTCTCTATGCGGCGATCGGGATTTTCTTCTTTTTGTTTCCCCTGAACCTGATACAAGTTCAGCAATACACCGCCACCGCTGCCGGCGCCGCCATGCTTCCCCTGGTTTTGCTGATATTTGTGCTCTCCCGCTGGTCGGGCGGACTGGTGGCGCATTATGGCGCGAGAAAGCCATTGCTGATTGGCCCGTGCCTCGCGGCGTTGGGGTTCGCTCTTTTTGCGGTACCCTCGATTGACGGCAACTACTGGCGGACCTTCTTTCCGCCGGTAATTGTCCTAGGGTTGGGATTGGCCGTTACGGTAGCTCCACTGACGACCGTAGTGATGAACTCGGTGGGGCCAGACCACGTGGGTACGGCCTCGGGAATCAACAATGCGGTTGCCCGGGTTGCGGGAGTGCTGGCGATTGCCGTGCTCGGGATTGCGATGGTTGGCGCCTTTAGCGCGCGACTGAATCGCGGTCTGGCTGCCCTTTGGTTGCCGCCTGGCATGGGACAACAGTTGCAAGCGGGTGAGATCAAGCTTGCTGGATTGCAAGCGCCCGCCAGCTTGAATCCCGAAAGCAGAGCCGCCATCCGGGAGTTGGTGCGGAACTCATTTGTATTTGGGTTTCGCATCATCCTGTGGATTTGCGTGGGTCTCTCGATGACCAGCGCCGCCGTCGCCTGGCGTTTGATTGCCCCAGGCAAGCCGGAGAAATAACGGGTAACACTCTGGCTCCAGGCATCACCGCGTGGGGCGGCATCATCACGTTGTGGGAGGATACTCATGTCTTCCTGGCCCACACCGAGCGCGCTGGATGCCAGTACCCAAGCCTTTCCGGTATTGACGGAGGCACAGATCAACCGTCTCCGTCCCGGCAGCCATTTGCGGCGGGTGGAGCCGGGAGAGATCTTGTTTCAGCCCAACGATACCGAGGTTCCGTTCTTTGTCCTGCTCTCGGGAAGAATGGAGATCGTGCAGCCCGATCTGGACGGAGAGCGTCCCATTGCCACTCACGCTCCCGGCGAATTCACCGGCGAAATCACGATGATCTCCGGACAGCGCTGTCTGGTTCGCGGCCGGGTCACGGAGGCGGGGGAGTTTCTCGAGATCAGTGCGGTGGGCCTGCGCTCCGTGGTCGCCCGGGATGCCGAACTGGGCGAGATCTTCATGCGGGCGTTCATCCTGCGGCGCATCGCGCTCATCAGCAGTGGGCTGGGCAATGTCATTGTGATGGGCTCCCGCCACTGCTCCAATACCCTGAGCACCCGCGAATTTCTTGCCCGCAACGCGTATCCCTACACCTACATCGATTTGGATACGGATAAGACATCGCAGGAACTGCTCGATCGTTTTGGAGTCAAAACCCACGAAGTACCGGTGGTGATTTGCAATGGCGAAACCGTCCTGCGCAATCCCTCCACGCGGGAACTGGCGGATTGCCTGGGGCTCAACCTCAACATCGATCAAACGCAAGTCCGCGATCTGATCATTGTGGGCGCGGGACCGTCGGGCTTGGCCGCCGCGGTGTACGCAGCTTCGGAAGGATTGGATGCTTTGATTGTGGAGACCGAGGCTCCCGGCGGGCAGGCGGGATCCAGCTCGAAGATTGAAAATTATCTGGGCTTTCCGACGGGGATCTCCGGGCAGGAGTTAGCGGCGCGCGCCATCGCGCAAGCTCAGAAATTTGGCGCCAAGATGATGGTGGCGCGCAAGGTGGTGCGGTTGAAGTGCAAGCGCCGTCCCTACGAACTCGTTCTCGACGGCGACGATGTGCTGGCCGCGCATTCGATTGTCATTTCGACCGGGGCCCAGTACAACAAGCCGCGCCTCGCGAATCTGGCGAACTTCGAGGGGCGCGGTGTTTATTATGGCGCCACCCATATGGAATCGCAGTTATGCGAAAGCGAGGATGTGATCGTGGTTGGCGGAGGAAACTCCGCCGGACAGGCCGCGGTGTTTCTCTCCCAGACTGCCCGCAAGGTATATATGCTGGTGCGCTCGACAACCTTATCGGAGACCATGTCGCGCTACCTCATTCAGCGGGTGGTCGATAATCCAGCGATCGCGCTGCATTTCAATACAGAGGTAGTCGAATTGGAAGGGGAGAACCAACTCCAGCGGGTCACGTGGCGCGACCGGCTGACTGGGGACACATCGGTCCATGACATCCATCACTTATTCATTATGGCCGGAGCTTCCCCTCGTACGGAGTGGTTGCAAGGATGTATTGCACTGGACGACAAGGGGTTCATTCTTACCGGGAGAGATCTGGATGGGTCCACCGGCAGGATCGCGCCTTCCGCATGGCCGCTATCCCGCCCTCCGCAAATGTTGGAAACCAGTCTTCCCGGAGTATTTGCGGTCGGCGACGTGCGGGCGGGCAACGTAAAGCGCGTGGCCTCGGCGGTAGGCGAAGGGGCCATCGCGATTCACCTGGTTCACCGGGCTCTGGCGGAGTTTTAGAGTGGATTCGCTCTAGGCTGCGTGCCGTCGATCCTCGGCCTGGTGAGCAGGTTGTTGGCTGGGAGGCAGGGATAAGTCCGTCGGTTGCAGTCGTTCTACGATCCCTAATCGCCATAGTTGAACGAGGTAGGCCAAAATCACCTTACTGGAAAGCTTGGATTTGCCCGCCTGCCGAGTGCGAAAGGTATAAGGTACTTCGCAGACCCGTTCGGGCCGCAGGCGGGCGGCAATTTCCAGCAGAATTTTGAAGCCATCCGCCCGTAACAGGGGCCGCACCCGCAGGAAGTCCTCACGACGCAGCATGAAATAGCCTGACATGGGGTCCCGCACTTTTAGTCCTACCAGCCACTCGGCCATTTTTGTGGCGGCCCAGGAGGTGAAGCGCCGGCGCCAATTCCAATTCAGCGTGCCTCCCCCATCCACATAACGGCTGCCCACCACAATTTCGGAGCCGGCTTCCAGGCCCTTCAGCATTTTCGGCAGAATACAGGGATCGTGTTGCAGGTCGGCGTCGATGCAGGCTACGATCTCGCCCTGGGCATAGCTGAATCCGTCTACCACCGCGGGGCCCACGCCGCGATTGCCGTTACGGCGAAGCACTCGTATGCGCTTATCGTGTTTGCTGAGTTGCTCGGCTAGTGCCCAGGTGTGGTCGGGCGAGTTGTCGTCGCTGATCAGAATTTCGTAATCGATACCTTGCAAGGAAGCGCTTAATGCTTCGATCAGGGCTTCGATATTTTCAGACTCGTTATAGGTGGGAGCAATGACGCTCAAGGTGACAGTCGAGGGTTTCTGAAAGGGAAGCGGTGGCTGCGGTTTTGTGAAAAGTTGATCCATAATTAAACAAGCCAAAAAAATTGTCATGCTGAAGCGGAGCGCGTCCCGCTCAGCGGAATGCGCTTTGCTACCAAACGGTCGGCACGATGTAGCGCCGGCGTCTCGCCGGCTGTCGTTGCGGCCGTCGCGGACGCAACCTCGAAAACCGCTGTGGGCGGGACGCCCACAGGACAGCCGCCGAGACGGCGGCGCTACCTCCCAGGGGCCGTCCTAGGCAATCGGTGGGTTCGCTTGCTCCAGCGTGGATGAGGGAGCGGCGGGAGCGGACGCTCCATTCGCGGCTTTCTCGGAATGCATCATCTTTACGGCGACGCGGGCCAAGGTGGGAATATCGTGCAGCATATTGGTATAAGAGGCATTGGCCAGCGGGCAGTGGCACTCCTTGGCTGCGATACCGCGGCGCACCCGCTTGATGGTTTCGCCGAACCAGATTTCCTTGAAGTCGTAATTGTGGTCGCGCAAATTCCCTAACTCGTCGGCGCGTACACAACAGGGCCAGACCGTGCCGTTGGCATAGATCTGCGCGCTCACCCAGCCGGCATAACAATCGATCACTTGATCTTGTTCGTCGAGGATGCGCTTCACCAGCTTGTAGTACTCGACGCGCAATGCTTCGGTAATTCGGGAGACCCCCGTGTAGCGCTTGCTTTGCACATAGGCAATCAGGCGGTCAATGGCCTGGGCGTATTGCTCGCGTTTGGGGGTGATGGGCAGGTTCACGGTGTCCAACTCGACGCGCGGTTCGGCGATTTCCGTGATGAACTGATCGGCGCCCGATTGATCGGCATAGGCGATCAGTTCGTTGAGGTGGTCCACGCTGAAAACCGAAACTACGGAGTGAATGCCCACCGTCAGGTTGGGCAACTGCGCGCGTAAGGCTAACAGTTGTTCCAGGCGCTGCTCGAATTTCTGGAAATTACCCGGCACTCCGCGAATATAGTCGTGCTTTGCCCCCACGCCATCCAAGGACAGGTTGATGATCAATTGGCTGTCCGGGCACGCCCGCGCAATCTCTTCCACCCGTTGCGGAATGATCGGCAAAATTGCATTGGTGGGAATATTGATCACCCCGGGGCGGCAATGCCGGTAGGCTAGCTTGGCCAATTCGACGACGTGCGGGTACATCAGCGGTTCGCCTCCGCTGATGGTGAACCAGTAAGGCGCCGGACCCAGCGAAGACAAAACCTTGTCCCATTCGTCGATCGTCAGTTCGTCCTCGCGCTTCATCCAGATGTTGCAGGTGAGGCAGCGGGAGTTGCACTTGGGCGAGGGCGACAGGGTTAGATTGAGCGGCAGTAGTTGCGGCCAGCCGAAACTCCGGTATAGCTTGAACAGGGGAACGCGTCCCAAAACGCCAATCATCGATTTCATTGCAATTCACCTTATATATATGCGGCAGCTTTGAGCGATTCGTTATGCCGCGTCGCGCTGAATGCCGGCGGGCGCCGCTCGGTTATCGGTAAACGGGGATTGCAGGGTTTTCGTGGTAGTCGCGATCTCCCATACGGTGTGATCGCGTTTCATTTTGTAGTCATGCCGGCCCAGGAGCCGGCCGTAGACCTCGAGACCCACCACGGCCCAGGTCCAGGCAAAGCGGCGCGGCCGATAATCCAAATGGCGCAGCAAAAGAGAGAGAATCATGAGTCCGCTCATGGTGCTGACGTTGTAGCCCAAGACCTCGCGAATCCCTAAGTGCCCGGCATAGATGCGGCGCCGTTGTTTCAAGAAATCTTGTAGCGTGTCCGGCCCTTTGTTGAAAACGATGGCTTCGGGCACGTAACGCACCGCATAGCCTTGCCCGCGAATCACCGGTTCTACGCTGGCCTCATCCACGGCGGTGCGATAGGGAATGCGCTCGAAGATCTTGCGGAAGGCGATTAATTCGCCCGCCTTAAAGCCTTTCAGGTTCATCTGATGGTGCAGCTCCCACATCAGGTGTGCCGCAAAACCGAAAAAGCATTGCGGGTCGTTGACCGGGACAGGACGCGCGGTAGCCATGCCCACCTCGGGGTCGGCAAACACGGAGACCAGTTGCTCGATCGTGTCCGCATTGGGCAGCAAATCGGCGCTGCACAGCACCACCACTTTCTGCCGCGCTTCCGCGAGAAAGCAATTTACGGCGGAGGCCTTGCCCTGACGGCAGGGCTGCACCAGCAAGCGAATGCGCCGGTCCCGCAATGCCCATTCCCTCACAATCGACTCGGTCCGATCGGTGCAACCGCTGGCTACGATTACGATTTCGGAGATCACCGCCTGCGCCGTCCGTTGCGCGAGCACCGCTTCCAACAACCGGCCGATGTTTGCTTCCTCGTTGTGGGCCATGATTCCTACGGAGCATGGGATGGACATCTTATTTCTCCTTGAGCAGTAGTTAGTAGCTAGTAGTTGGTAGCTAGGGGCCGGTGGGGCCTCTAACTACCAGCTACTAACTACTAACTACCGCTCGCTCAATTGCAAGATTGAATCTGCAGCACTCTCATTCGGGTCCAGGGGAAGTTGCTCAGGGAAGGAGCATTGTTGGAGACTCCAGCGGCGGCCCAAGTGAGGCTTCCCGGGTTCTGGTCGGCTTGCCCACGAAGCCCCAATACTCCGGAGGTATCGGTCACATAGGCGCCGTAGTTCTGCAGAGCCTTAGCGATGGACTTCTGCCAAGCGGGCCAAGGCTGGGCATCCACGTTGAAAGCGGGATCAAGTTGAACCCGCGCCCCCTCCGGAATGGCCGCCGGGTCGGAAGATACTCCGTCGGTATGGGTGGCGGGGCAGGCAATATAACCGGCCTTGGTCAAGGGAAGAAAGAGAGCCAGGGCGTGGTTGATATGCCCTTGGGCGATCTCCTCCGGACGGATTACGCCGCCCATGGCCGCCCAGCCGGCCGCGACCGCGCCATTACAGTGCTGGCCCTGGGGGCAGGTCGAGCCGGAGCCATTCAGTTGATTGATCACGCGAGTGGCGGCCGACCAGGTGTCGTTCGCAGCGTTGTGGGAGGCTTCCCACATGTCCAGTTCTTGATCGCCATTGATCACCACCAAGTGGTGATCGGAGCCCAGTGCCGGGAGCGCGCCCGCGGGTATGGGGAAGGTGATCGTATTGCCCGGGCAATCGAGCGTGCACTGTATTGTGTAAGGTTTTGAGGAAGCGCTGGCGTAGGCGAGTGGCATTCCCCAGTCATTGCTATTGGAAAACACCGCCTGCGATGCCACCGCGGCCAGGGCTTTCGCAACCATAAGTGCGGAATTCGGATCGATGGGCGGATTGGCGGGAATCGGGGTGTTCCAAAAGCTACTGGCGGCATAGAACGGGCTGACGCTGATGTCGCTGGCGGGCTCGGCGTCGTTGCAGCTCGCCAACAGCATCAGGGCGCAGGCCATCAGCACGGCGAAAAGCTCACGCCAGCGCCTTGAATGCCGCTTTGTGATGCCAAACCGCACAGTAGAATGCACCTCTTTTTGCCCCCTTAGAAGTCTTTTGTCTAAGCGGTCGGGCGCACTCCGTTCCGCTCAAGTTGGTGAGCTAGCAGCACTTCGCAAATTGCCCGGGGATGCCGGGATTCATTTCTGCCGCAATGCGGGCTTGTGCCTGTAGGTGCAATCGCCAATGCCGCCTCAGCTGTTCCCCTGCTTGGTCGCGGTCTCGTTCGCGGTTAGGTTGTCTGTAGCCAAGCCAACCAATTGCAAACGAGGTGTACATGCGAAAGAGATCATTCGCGATTCTGGCCGTAGCCGCGGTAATAGCGGCAAGTGTTATGACGGCGTCGGCAAGCTCAATTTATCAACTGTCGGTGAGCACGCAATCGAGCCGAAGCGGAGCCATCGCGTTGAATGGCGCCACGCTGTCGGGCCCCGCGTATGTCTTTACCAGTCCCGCGGCGCAGCCAGGAAATTACGATCCCACGGGAATCACGCAAGTCAGTTATTGGCTGAATAACCCCGCCATGTCGGGATCGCCCGCGCATAGCGAATCGATCATGCCCTACGACTTTGCCGGGTCGGTCACCAATGCCATTACTAGTCCCGCCGAGCCGTGGAAGACAACGGCCATGACAGACGGCACTTATATCATCACGCAACGAGTGACCTTATCCAGCGGCGCCACCGAGGTAGATACCGCTACCTTTACGATTCATAATTCCACATCCGCACCAACTCCAACTCCAACTCCCACTCCTACCCCGACTCCAAAGCCCACTCCAACTCCCACTCCTACCCCGACTCCTACACCCACTCCTACTCCCACCCCTACTCCCACCCCAACGCCCACTCCAGTACCCCCTTCCGTGACAGCTTCCTTGTATGCGCTGTCGGTGAGCGAGCAAGCGACCCGCAGTGGAGCCTTCTCGCTCAATGGAGCCACGGTTTCCGGCGCTGTCTATGTGTTCACCAGTTCGGCGGCACAGATTACCAACTTCAATCCTTCGGGGATCGCCACGGTCAGTTACTGGCTGGATAATCCGACGATGTCGGGGGCGCCCGTACATAGTGAAGGGCTCACGCCCTACGATTTTGCCGGCTCGGTCGATAATACCGCCACAGGTACGGCTAACCCGTGGAGCACGGCGACGCTCGCCGATGGTATCCATCGCATTACGCAGCTCGTAACGAAAAGCAGCGGCGGCACGGAGATAGAGACCGCTACGTTTATCGTTCTCAATGCTGTGGCCAGTCCCGTGATTACGCCGCTGAAAATCACGACTTCTTCCTTGCCGAGCGCCACGATTTCGGCCGGCTATTCAGCGGCTTTGACGGCTTCCGGTGGTACCGCTCCTTACACATGGACGATAGTGTCCGGCTCGATGGGGTCGGGATTGACGCTGGCCACCAACGGCGCCATCAGCGGAACGCCCGCCGCGGCCGGTCAGGACACATTCTCCGTGCAGGTGAAGGACTCGGCCGCCACGCCGCAGGCCGCCACCGCTTCGCTGATCCTTACTGTCTCGTCGCTGGCGCCATCCATCACCACCACCAGCCTGCCCAGCGGCACGGTGAATCAGGCTTATTCCGCCGCGCTAGCGGGCAAAAATGGCACCGCGCCGTATTCCTGGACCATGACCAGCGGCCAGCTTGCCGGTGGACTCTCGTTTGCTTCCTCCGGGGCCATCACCGGTAAACCCACTGTGGCGGGAGCCTTCCCCATTACCGTGGAACTGATTGACAGCACGGGGCGTACGGCGAGCGCCGCTCTGAGCCTGGTGATCGCGGCCAGTGCTCCCACTACCTCGACGGGCTTTCTGAAGTTTTTCTCCGCTACGAGTTTCTGGAACACGCCCATAGCGGCCAATCCGGCGATTGACCCCAGTTCCTCCGCCGACGTGCAGGCCAGTCTTGTTAACTATGAGTCCAGCGCCAACTTCAGTAATGGCGCCTATGGCGAACCCTTGGCCTATGCTCATTCCACGGACAAGGTGTACTCGGTGGCCTGCACCTTGTACAGCAGTCCCACCTGTTCGGTGGGAGGTTCGATTCAGTTTCCGATTCCCGCCGGAACGGCCGTGGCTACCGGCTCCGACCATCATTTGGCGGTAGTCTATGAAGCCTCGGATGATTCCCCATATGCCGGCAAGGAGCTGGATATCTGGGAAGCCAGTTATGACTCTTCCAACGACACATGGTCGGGAGATACCGTCGTTCTGGAGGACGCCTTTGGAACCGGCCTGACCTGTCCGGTGGGCCAACACTGCGGCAGCGCGGTGGCCGCCGGGTGGCCCTTGTTGGGCGGAGCGGTGAGGCCGGAAGAGATTGCTCAAGGCCACATCGATCATGCCCTGGCGATTTCGACGCCCTACAATCTGATCAATTACATCGCTTGCCCGGCCTCGCATACCGATGGCAGTGCCAGCGGTCCGGCCTTGCCCGAGGGGGCACTGATTCAACTGGATCCCAGCATTAACGTGAGTGCTCAGAGCTGGCCGCAATGGATCAAAGTCATCGCCCAGGCGTTACAAACCTATGGCGCCTACGATAGGGACTTCGGCGGCAGCATCGCAGTCTTCGGCGTCACCGATCAAAATGCCGGCGTGCCTAGCTGGTCCAGCGTAGGCGTAACGACCGGGGGAAGTTTGTCGGATATTCCCTGGGGCAGCATGCGGGTAATGCAAATAAAAAGCTGTAACTGAACCATAACAAGTGAGTGAGAACGCGCCGTGCCTTCCAGGCACGGCGCGTTGTCTTAAGCGGCTGCTTTACGCTGTATTAGCGATGCAGGGTGGAAGCGCTGGGCTTTAGCCCAGCGAAATTAGTTGCAAGGTGTTGGGGCTTTAGCCCCGGGGTTCGTCCTTGCCGTGGCTAAAGCCCACGGCGTGTGCGCTTGAATTCACCGGGCTAAAGCCCGGTGCTTCCACCCTGTTTCGTCAATAATCCAGGTTACGCCACCGCGCCGGCGAACAATGCCGCCAGGGTTTGGGCATTGGCGGCTAGGTCGAAGTCCCGCAGCACTCGTTCTCGCCCGGCGGCTCCTAACCTGGCGCGCAGGCCGGGATCTCGCGCCAATCGTTCCAACGCATTGGCGAGCGCGGCGGGGTCACGAGGTTTGACGAGTATGCCGGAGATGCCGTCCTCCACGAGTTCGGGAACTCCGGAAAGCACGGTAGACACTACCGGCAAACCGCAAGCCATGGCTTCCATCAAGGCCACTGGAATCCCATCGCGCACGCCATCGCGGGCGGAAGTGCAGGCCAGTACCTTGACGTGACTCTGCTGCAACCTGGTCAGTACCACGGCGCGAGACTGCGGTCCCAGAAATGAGATGGCGTTTTGCAACCCAGCACGGGCAACTTGCTCAACCAGTGCTTCCTTGAGTTTGCCGTCTCCTATGAAATCGCAGTGGAAGGCAATGCCGCGCTGTCGCAAGAGGTGACAGGCCCGTATGAGATCCGCATGGCCCTTCATCTCCAGCAGGGAAGCAACGCACAGGATATTCAATGGACCAGGGGGCGCGGGGGCAGAAGAAGGCCTGAAATAACTGGTATCCGCCCCACAGTGGATGATGCGGATCTTATCGCGCAGATGCTGCCGGGATTCGCCCGTCATCAGGTCGCGGTTGTGCTCGGAAATGGAAACCGCGAATTTTGCCGCCGCCAGTTTCTGGCCGAGCATACGCCGGTCGCGATGCACATCGTGGGCATGGGCGGTGAAACTGAACGGAATGCCGGTAAGGCGATGGATGATCAGGGCGCTCAGCGCCGGGTGGGTGGCATAGTGGGCATGGACGTGGGTAAGACCCCGGTGCTCCATGTCATAGGCGAAGGCCACCGACTTCGGAAAAAAGACCAGCGCACCCATGAAGTAGTTGGTATTGCCGAAGGTGCCGCGCAACACTTCCTTCATTACCTTCCAATAGGCGCCTGGGCGGCGGCGCAGGTAGTACCAGTTGGCGCGCAAAATGGCGGGTGACAGGAATGGCAGGAAGTGGGCCCGTTCCACCGCGCGCGCCGCATCGGGGTGCGTAACGGCTTGACGCTCGCGCATCAAGGGGTAGATTTCGACGGTATCCCCCCGCCGCTGGTGCTCCAGGATTTCGTACAAAATGAAGGTTTCCGTGATCTTGGGAAAGCGGGACATGATGTATGCGAACTTGCCCGCTTGCGGACCAGGGGATAATTCGCGTTGCTCCTCAGGTTGAAGCTTTCGCCAATTCTCCCAACAGTCGCGCCGCGGAGGCCGCTGTGCCGGCAAAGAAGAATAGGCATGCAATGGCAGCTTGACTACACAGACGTAGCCTAGCAATGCAAGGGAAATGCCAATCGCAATCTCTAGCATGGATGATCCTCGGATGGTGGTTGCAGAGCTAGCACCGCTGCTCCCGATAATCCGAGGAACAGCCAGTAATAGCGGATAAAGGCCAAATGAAGAAATAGGTTGGTCGTCATATAGGCCACGACGGAAAGAAACAGCGCGGTGGCCAGGTGCGCATACTCCGGTCGTTTACCTATCCAATACCGGCTGACTCGCAGCAGGTTGCGCAGGATAAGGAATGCCATCGTCATGAAACAGAAGAACCCGAGGACGCCGGTTTCCACCAGTTGTTGCAAGTAGGTGTTGTGCAGGGGAATCCCGCGCGCTCCAGCGCTGAACCCGGTGGCTCCGGTGCTCTGAATGTAATTGGGCGATTGTCCGGCGCCGACTCCCAGCAGCGGGTGTTCGAAGAAGACCTCGACTCCCGCCCGCAAGAGCCGGGAGCGCTCTTTCATGGACGGCTCCGTGGCTCGCATCTGGCTGGAGCCCAAACCGGAAAGCGTCCCCAGGCGGTAACGGTAGGCGGGATTGGCCGCGATTATCAGGACGATGCCGGCGGCAAACAACAGGGCATAACGTAACTTGAAGTAGTGCAAAAAGAACAAACTGGCGCCGACGACAATGACCGCGATAGCCGCCCCTCGGGAAAAACTCAAAACAATCCCCGCCATGATTAACACACAGGCCGTCGCCGCCAGCAGGCGCATTCGCCGCGAGGGGTCGGTGAAGGCGAAAACCAGGGCAAATGGCAGCACCGTAACCAGGATCTGACCGTAGAAATTGGGATCCTTGATGGGGCCGGAGGCTCGCCCGCGGGAGACGTCTTGGCCACGCTTTTCCTCCCCCGTGTCGATCTCCGAGCGAATTACCTCGCCATTGGGGCCGACCACCTCGGTCACAGCGAATCCGCCATAGGGATTCTGGTAAGTTTCGGTGAAATCCTGAAACCAGGACAAGGCTCCGAACGTAGCGCCGGTCAGTACCATGATCCAGAGGATCTTGCGCAGCAGGACAGGCGAGCGGACTGTGTTAATGATCAAGAAATAGACCACTATTCCCTGAAAAACGTATTCCACGATGGTCTTGGTGGAATCGGAGGGCGTTCGCGAAAATATTGTGGATATGGCCATGATCACGAAGTAGAGCATCATCCAGCGGAGAATCGCATCCGTGCGCATACCCTCCCGGCGAAAAACCACAAAATTGAACAAAGGCAGGCATAAAAGCAGAAAAAATCCGACGGCCAAAGGGGCCAGTCCCTCGTGACTGCGCACCGCCACCGCCGCGGCATTGGAATACATCACGAACATGACCGCCAGCGTGGCCAGGTCGGGCTTGGCTGCCAGAAGGCCCAGCACGGCCGCACCCAGCACTCCGCCAGTTACCGTCAGCAGGCCGAACTTATATATGCTGAGGAAGCTTATTCCCACGACCAGGATCACCGCCGTGGAGCGCACAAACAGGTCGTGAGTCCAGCCAAAGCTTCGGGCGTCGGGAGAGGCAAGCGGAATATTGTTACTAAGTCTCATGGAAGCCGGGGCTGTTGATCGCTGCATAACTAACGTCCTAGCCGGGGTGGAAGCGCCGGGCTTTAGCCCGGCGGATTAAAGACAATCAATTGGCTGGGCTTTAGCCCCGGCCACCGCGGCTAAAGCCGCATCTTTCAATCGCTCGCGTTCACCGGGCTTAAAGCCCGGTGCTTCCACCAAAAACCGGCATTACCTTCGCATCAGTCAATAAAGCCCGCAAAATCATGTAGCCAATCCGCTGGGCTAAAGCCCAGCGCTTCCACCTTGATGAAAAGCGTGCCTTTAGACGTCGGTACGCGCCCAGTCCAGCAGGCGACCGAGAAAGGGAATACGGGTGCTTTCGGGAAACATTTCCGCGATGTTGAGTTCCTTGCGCGCGATCTGCAGGACTATGCCTATACTGATCAGCGCGCAGGTGGCCGCCAGCGCCAGGTTTGCCCGGACCAGGCCGCGAATCAGCCATAGCGATACGACAGCCAAAGTGATCGGGCCATAGAAGTAGAAAAACCTTCGCTGAAACATGCGGATATCCAGGGCTACTCCCAGCGCCACTTGCCGAAGCAGGGTGCAAACCACCAATATGGTGGACGTGCCGATGGCAGCGCCCAAGGCGCCGTATCGAGGGATGAGTATCAGATCGAGGCCTACTCCGATGGCGGCGGCGATCAGGTTGCTGCCGACCAGCAAGCCAACCTTGTTCAATGCTTTCAGGGTCAGTCCATTGAAACCGAATACCACGTCGAAGTAATATCCCACCGCAAGAATAGCCAACAGCGTTCCGGCGCCGGAGTAACGTTGGCCGTAGAGCAGCACGGTTACCGGCTGGGCAAAGGCAAAGGTCAGGGCAAAAATCGGCAGCGAAAGCACCGCCACCCAGGTGGCGGTCCGCCAATAAAGTTGGCGTAGTCCTTCGCGATCATCGCTGGCGAATAATCGTGCCGCTACCGGCAAGTACAACAGGGCGGAGGTGATGGCGATGGTCTGGTTCATCGCCGCCGCCGGCAACACCACGCGGTAGAAGGCGATCTCGCGCATGCCGTGGTAGTAGCCAAGCAACAGGACCGCGACCGACTGGATCAACAGCGCTACCATGTCCGCCGAGGCCATGGGCAGAGCGAAAGAGAAGACCTCCCGAACCGGTAAGCGAACGTCGCGAAAACGAAAATTGGTAAACAGCCCCTCCCGATATAGGTAACGGGCCAAAATCCAGCCGTAGAGGACAATGCCGGCCATCGTCGTGAGCAAATAGCCATAGGCGAGAAACAGTACGTCCGCGTGCAGTGCGATCAGCAGCAATACGACTGCCAGCTTCAACACCGGAGCCAGGATATGCCGCCGGCTAAAGATGGAGCGCGCGATACCAAAGCTGGCAAACAGTCCCATTAAAAGACCATCCAGGGCCTCGATTGGAACCATGAAAATCAGGACGAATAGAACCTTAAGGGAAGGACCCTGCTCGTGCACCAACGCCAGTACCTTGGCGGGCCAAAGGTGGAGCGCAAGGATGACCAGTGTGCCCGACAGGAGAATAAAGCCGCCGCACAGCAGCATGGCGCCGAACATCCTCGCGTAGTCTCGCCGCTGATGATAGATCGGGACAAAACGAGTGACTGCCTCGTGAAAGCCCAGATTGGCCACGTTTTGCCAAAACAACACCAGCGCCAGCGCATAGGCCCAGGCGCCATAGTTATAGGTGGAGAGGTGGCGAACGATCAGAACCTGACAGAGGGTTGTCAGTGCCACCGAGATGGCGCGTCCCGCCAGCAGTAGTCCGCTGCCGCGCACTTGCTTGCGCACTACCGCCGAAGCCTCAGGGCTGGCGGATTCGCCGAAAGTGGTAGAGATTGTCGCCATGGAAAGATTGTCGAACTCCTGGTCTACAACCGGTGGAAGCGTCGGGCTTTAGCCCGACGCCTGGAGTTTCTGCATTTCGGGAAGCCAAATACGTGAATTCATCCACAACATTGGGACGCAGAGCGGTGGAAGCGGCGGGCTTTAGCCCGCCGAAATTGCTCGCCTCGGTTGGGCCTTTAGGCCCGGTGGTGCGGGATCTACTTCCAGCACCTGATCAACTGCATAGCCTTTTCCAAGGAAACATCCGGAGCGGGCGTAAGCAAAAGGTGAAAGTGCTCCGGCATAAGCACGAACTCGTGGAGGAGATACTGATGCTGGATACGGTACTTTTGCAACGTATCAAGCAAGAGCAGGGCCATAGGTTCGGCGCGAAAAATCGCCCGCCTTCCCCAGGTCACAGCGCTGACGAAGAACGTGCGAATTTCTTGCGGTGCCATCTGCATTTGCTGCCTCGCCGCCGCTGGCAACAGCATACACCGGGCCTAAAGGCCCTGCTACGGTTCATGCTCTGTTCACCGGGCTGAAGCCCGGTGCTTCCACCTGTGTGTATGCCAAAACCCCGACTTCAAAATGTAGCAAATCCAGTCACCGGGATAAAGCCCGGCGCTTCCACCCTGAGGCCAGCAAGGCTCATGACATTTCATTTCCTCGAAGTTCTCATACGCGCCGTTGTCAACGTCGTAGCCCCCAGGAAATCCCACGTTTCAGCAGGTTCTCCACATACTTTCGGGCGATCACGAACTTTTCCGGGTACTCGTCCCGGAAAAAGAGATACCAATAGAGCGAGCACATTTGGCGGTAGCCGTTTCGCTTATTGTGGACGAGTTGTCCGGGATGAAAACTCCGCATCGACAGTTGTTGTGGAATGTAATCCACTTGAGATATGCGAGCGATTCTCAACCAAAGCTCGAAATCTTCGCCGTACGACAGGCGATGTCCGCGGATGTTCTCCAGAAATGGTCCGCTTCTTTGCAAAACGCTGCGCCGGACGACCACCGAGGAGGAAACAATGAAATTAAACTCCAGCAGGCCTTTATAGATGTGTCCGCGGAGAAAACGGTCGGATTTTTGGGTCTCGTAACGGCGCATCTTGCGGGAAATTTGTTTTTGCCGCTCCCATTCCTCGCCGCAAAAGATAGCGTCTGCATAAACCATTCCAACGTCTTCGTGATCCCGAAGAAAGGCGAGCTGCTTCTCTAATTTTTCCGGAAGCCAGAGATCGTCGGCGTCATTAAAGGCGATGAACTCCCCGCTCGAATGGTTGATGGCGGTGTTCCTGGCGGCAGCCGGGCCTTGATTGCATTGGTGAAAATATTTGATTTTCCCTTGCGATATATAAGGCGACAGGATCGCCCGCGTGTTGTCCGTGGAGCCATCGTCTACGACAATGATTTCCAGGCTGGGATATGTCTGGTTGAGTATCGACTCGATGCATTTCTCCAGGTAGCGCCCGGCATTATAGGCCGGTGTAACGACTGAGACGAGACCGGGAGTGCCCAGCGGATCCGCCGCCCCAGGGCAAACCGGCGGGGAAATGAGCTCATCCGCTTTCGCTGCCATACTCTCTCCTGCGCAACTGGCGATCGAGTTGATCCTGGGCTTGGGATGCCATCATTTCGGGGATACTTACGAACGAGAATCCCCGGTCCTGGTAGCGGCGGATCAGGTGGCCGGTAGCGGCCACGGTAAGGGAACGATCGGCCAAGCCCGCGAAGTCGCCATCGTGCATCAGGATGATCTCGCCTCCTTTTACATGGCGATGGACGTGGTCCTCGATTTCCGCCGAGGACTTTGCACTCCAATCGAAGGCGGTGACCGTCCACATTACGGGGATGAGTCCGGCTTCGCGCACCAGTTGAATCACGTCTGGCCGGCGTGCGCCGAAGGGCGGGCGAAACAGCGGCGAATGCTCCCCCACCGTGTCGGTCAGCACCCGTTCGCACTGATCGAGTTCCTCTCGTATCCGGCTGGGCGAGCAGAAAACCAGATTCGGGTGGTTGTAGGTGTGATTGCCGATCGCGTGACCCGCGGCTGCCACCGCTTGTGCGATCTCGGGTCGCGCTTTCACATTGCGTCCCAACATGAAGAACGTTGCCTTAGCCTCATGCCTATCGAGGACCTCCAGCAGATTGAGGGTGTCAACTTCGGTAGGGCCATCATCGTAGGTCAGGGCAAGCTGTCGCGCGCGTGCGCCGTTGCCCGTAAAGGTGTTGCCGAATAGTTGCGACCAGGGCATCATCGAACTGTAGCCCAGGCTGGCCGCCATCCTGATCGCGGCTGTCGTTAGCCAGGTAGCCATGTACGGGAATCTCGACTTTCAGTAAGCATTCTTTCCGAACAGACCGCACCATAAAGTCATGAAGATGATGCGGAGATCGAATAGCAGGCTCCAATTCTGGAGATAATAGAGATCATGCTCGATACGCTTCTGGATGGACGTATCGCCGCGCCAGCCATTTACCTGTGCCCAGCCGGTGATACCCGCCTTCAGGCGATGCCGCCAATGATAGCGTTCGATGTCCTGCTGGAATTTGCGTACAAAATGCGGGCGCTCCGGACGCGGGCCCACCACGCTCATATGCCCTTGCAGAACGTTAAAGAACTGCGGCAGTTCGTCCAGGCTGGTCTTGCGCAGGAAGGTGCCGATGGAGGTGCGCCGCGGATCGTTTTCCGTGGTCCAGCGCGTGTCGCTTTCGGCGCCTGAAGTCACTCTCATGGTGCGAAATTTCAGCATGGAAAAGACTTGGCCGTTCAATCCCACGCGATCCTGGCGAAACCAGGCCGGCCCCGGGGAACTCAGCTTGATGATGGCGGCTATGGCGATCATGAAGGGGGCCATCAGTAGAAGTGCCAGGAGCGCGAAGCCAATATCGAAGGCCCGCTTAACGATGGCATAGTGAGAGGACTCCGCGGGAGTGGCGCCCAGATCCAGAAACTGCAACCGCTCCAGTTGGAACAGCTTGTCGCGAATGAAGAGATCGTCTCCTAAGTCCATGACGGCACGAATGGGCCGGCAGAGAGTTTCCAGACGCGGCATGACGTTGCGGATCTCGGAAATGCGGGAGGGCGGCAAGGCAATGACGACCTCGTCAATGGAGGCGGCATCGAACTCCGGAAGTTCACTGAAGTCGAGGATGCGGGCATCTTGGGGAACTACCGGCTCGTTGGCGAATCGGACATAGGCTTCCACGCGACAGTGAATGAAGGGCAGGGAGCACAGCCTTTGGCTGGTGTGACAGGCAAACGCATCCGCCCCGACAACGAGTAACCGAATCCCGTTTCGCGAACTGGAATGGTTGCGCACGATATGCCGAAAAACGGCCCGCGTCACTACCGCCAAGGCCGGCAACGCCATGGCGCTCAGTAAAAAGAAGGAGCGGGAAAGAGCGGTGGCGCGAGTCAGGAACAGCAACAGCAAGTCTGTCGCATAGGTGACAGTTCCGGCCGTCAGGGCGGCGCGAATGCCGGTCTGCTCGCGAAATAGTTCGTCTACGCTCGTGACCCCGTAATGCTCGGCCGCGATCGACCACGTAATGGTTGTAATCGCCAGCAGGTAAACGTAGGGCGCCCAATACTGCGGCGCCCCGGAAGTCGCCCAAGGCACGGAAAATCGCAAGAACCATACGCAGCCGAAGGCGAGTGGCGGCAGCAGGTTCATGACTGTTCGCAAATAGAAACGGAACGTACTGAGGCGTAGTACCATGCGATCCATCCCCATCCGGCCGACCCATGCCCATGGGACGGCCAGCGATTGCTTCCCTGAGGAGAAGCTGTGGCGGAAGATTGAGGGGTAGATAGGCTTAAAGTTGACGCAGCAGGTGACCGACAACTTCCCGCAGAGAGGAGGCGCGAAGATCCGCCGCTACCTGCAGGTGTGGGGCGCCGATGAATGCCGTCCGGCAGCCCGCGCGCGAGCCGGCCACGATGTCCGATGCCGTGTCCCCGATCATCCAGGAGGCGCGGAGATCGATTCCGTGCTCGCGTTGCGCTTGCAGCAGCAGCCCGGGCTGCGGTTTGCGGCAGGCGCACCGGTCGATGGTGTCGTGTGGACAGACGTAGATTTGCCGGATCTTTCCGCCGGCCTGGCGTACGCGATCGAGCATGCGGGCGTGAATCTCGCGCAGGTCGGAGCGCGATACCTGCCCCAGCGCCAGGCCACGTTGATTGGTAACCACAAATACCTCATAACCGTTGCGGCTCAAGGCCGCAATCGCTTCCAGCGCTCCGGGGAGGACTTCGAACCCGGTCACGCGGGTAACGTACTTGCCCTCCGGAGCTTTGCGATTGACCACGCCATCGCGGTCAAGAAAGATCGCGTTCATGGAAGAGTTCCGTCTCGACGATTTCGCAAATGATGTGACCGGTCAGGATGTGCGCTTCCTGAATGCGAGGAGTGTCGAGGGAAGGCACACAAACGCAATAATCGACCAAGTCGCGGAGTTCCCCCCCGGTTTTTCCCGCCAGCCCCACGGTGACCAAACCCATGGCCCGGGCCACTTCCATGGCCTTCAGCACGTTGGCCGAATGGCCGCTGGTGGTGATTCCGACCGCGACGTCTCCCTTGGCGCCCAGTCCTTGTACTTGGCGAGCGAAGATCCAATCATAGGAGTAGTCATTGCCGATGGCGGTGAGCGACGACGTGTTGGCGGTAAGGGCGAGACCTGCCAGGCTGGGACGCTCTTTCAAGTAACGCCCGGTAAGTTCGGCGGCCAGATGTTGCGCGTCCGCGGCGCTGCCGCCATTGCCGAAGAACAACACCTTGTGACCTTGCCGCAGGGCCGTGCTGATGATCCTGGCGGCAGCGCGTACCGTGGCCAGATAGTCTTGATCCTCTAACGCACGCTGCTTGACGGCAATGCTGTCGCGAATGCGGCGCTCCACCAGATCGACTTCAGACGCGGGTTTCATGGCCCCTCCAAGTCTGCAATCCTCTGTCGTCGAAGGCGAACTCCGTGGGAGTGGCCCCCATTTTGCGCAACTGCGCAACGACTTTGTGTCTTTTTTCGAATTCGCAATAGAACATCATGTAGCCGCCGCCTCCGGCGCCCGTGATCTTACCGCCCAAAGCCCCGTGCTTACGGGCTTCCTCGTAATACTCTTCGATCTGCGCATTGCTGATGCGATCGGACATGTGCTTTTTGGACTCCCAAGCGCAGTGCATCAAGTCTCCAAATTCGCCCAGTTTGTTGCGGAGCAGGGCGTTCTTCATGGAAACGGCGAGTTGCTTTTGGCAAGCCAGCGCGGCGAGGGTCTCTTCGTTGCCATTCTTCAGGCGCGTGGTCTGGTCGTCAATAATGCGGTCGGAGCGGCGCGTGGTGTTGGTATAGCAGAGCACCAGGTTGTGTTCGAGTTCGTTCAGGGTATCGCGGGCAATGCGCAGCGGATTGACCAGCACGCGATCCTGTTCGAACTCGATAAAGTTGAAGCCGCCGAAGGCGGCGGCATATTGGTCCTGCAAACCTCCGCTGATACCCAGGTCTTTCCGTTCAATCACATAGGCCAGTTGCGCGACCTCGTAGCTGTCCAGCGGAAAAGTCTTAAACTCCTTCACCAGCCCGACCAGCGCCACCATCAATGCCGAGGAGGAGCCCAGGCCTGAGCCTGGGGGAGCCTCGCTTTGCAGGAATATGTCGAAGCCATGGAAGTTCAACGCTCCCAGTCGCTTGATCGCGGCTTTGGCCAGGTCCAGTTTGCCGTCAAAGGGCAGTTCGTCGGTGACATCGAACGCGACCTGAAGATCGAGGTCCGCCGACTCCAGGGTGATTCTGCGGTCGGTACGCGGATGCAGGGTGCCAAAGGCGTAGTTGCCGATGGTGGCATTGAGAACGCATCCCCCGTGTAACTCCGGATAAGGCGGCACATCGGTCCCGCCTCCGGCAAAGCTGATCCGTAAGGGTGCTTTCGCGCGAATGTTCATGGCTGAAAGAGCTCCATAGGCTCCGCTTGGGCGCGCGCAAAATCCTCGGGCACGCCGATATCAATAAAGTAACCGTGAGTGGAAAATGAGAGCAGTCGCTGGTGGACCAGTGCCGGCAGCACCTCGCGCTCCAGGGAGATCGACTGGCCGGCCGGAAGGGTCTCAAAGATCTCGCGTTGGAAAATATAGGTGCCGCCGTTGATGAAGGCGGCGCCGGGAGCAGAGGATTTCTCGAGAAATCCGCACACCCAACCCTGCTCATCGACAGCGACGCGGCCGTAACGGGTCGTATCGGAAACAGCAGCCAGTGCCAGCGTGGCGCGGGCTTTGTGCGCAAGGTGCAGCTTAAGCATTTGTGCGAAGTCCACACGCATAAATGAGTCACCGTTCATCGCCAGAAAGCGGTCGCAGTCGACGTAGCGCTCAACGGCCAGTCGCAAGGCTCCCGCCGTGCCCAGCGGTTCGGATTCGATCGAGTAGGCCAAATCGAGATCGAGAGCACGGCCATTGCCGGCCCAAGTCTCAATTTGCTCGTGCTTGTAACCCGTGCATAACACCACGCGGTGCAATCCGCCCTGCCGAAGATTGCGCAGGAGGTACCACAGGAATGGGCGGCCATCGACCGGCGCCATGGTCTTGGGGCCGCCGTCGTAGGCGGGCCGCAGACGTGTGCCGAAACCGCCAGAAAGGATCAGCACGGGCAGTTCCGTCAAGCGGTTCCATTCGCTTCGTGGCGAACGCAAAGCTAAGTCAGCCATGTTTACGCGGCGCTCTCTTCCAGTTGCTCAACTTGGGCCGCCTCGCACAGAACGCGCTCCATCTGGCGGCTGACAAGATCCCAATCAAATTCGCGGCGAACCAGGGTGAGCGCCCGCTGGGCCATATGCTGACGCAGGTTGGCGTTTTCCAGCAAAGTAACCACGCGTTCGGCGAAAAGCGCGGGCGCCTCGGCGATGAAGAGGTGCTCCCCATCGCGAACCGGAAGGTCTCCGCAGGCTATCGAGGTGGCGACGATCGGAGTACCTACGGCGAATGCTTCCAGTAGTTTGTTGCTGACGCCGGCGCCCACCGTGATGGGCGCGACCGCGACCGTTGCCGCGGCCAAATAGGGGCGCATTTCGGGGACAAAATCGCGAGCTTCCACTCCGTCGATTCCGGCATGGTTGCGATCGACAAAGTGCTTGGCCTGGTTGCCGACGATTACCAGTTTCACCGCCGGTACAGCTTGCTTGACGATGGGCAGTACTTTTCTCAAGAAGTAGGTGGCGGCATGGCAGTTCGGGCGATACGTGAAGTTGCCGGAGAAAAAGAGGCGGTCGGGCTGCTCCTCCCCGGTTGATTTGGCCCGGAAGAGTTCGCAGTCCACGCCGTTGACCACCTGAACCAGGTTGGCCTCGGGCGCCAGAGCTTGCACGAAGTCCATATCCACCCGGGAGCAGAAAACAGTGGTGGCGACACGGCGCGCCAGCTTGGCCTCGTAGTGGCGGAACTTGAGAAATTCCCCCACCGCCATCAGTCGCTCCCAACAGCATCCGGTGCGCATGAGACGGCGATTGTAGAGCGTCATGGAATCGGTAGGATCGCAGACGACGGGAATATTGCAGTCCGGGGGCACGTACTGGAGCGCCCGCCAGCGCTCGACATAAATGACATCGGGCGGATTGGCCCGAATGGCGGCTTCGACGGCGCCCCTCATTGATGGGGAAGCGACGTAAGCGATGCGCAAAGGAGTCGGTGTAGGCAAGGAAAGCATACTGCGCAGCAGCGCACCGGGAAGACTATAGGTGCCAATACGGAGACGATCGCAGTACGGTCGAACCGCTTCCAGGTGGCAGCGTTCCGTTGGATTGCGGACCACGCATACCAAATCCAACTGATGGCGCTGCGCCAGCCGGGGGATCAGGTTGTAGCTGCGCACCTTGATCGGCCAGGGGGCAAACGGAAACACACAAAGAATTCGCATGAAGCAGGTTTCATCCCAGTGGATTGTGAGAAGGGTCGGCCAGGTAGCGAGGAGCGCTTTCCTGAGTCAACAGCCGGGGAAGAGAGACGAGTAGCGGCGGCGCCAGTGCGCCGGCTACCTCGGCGGGCGTGCGGAAAGTGGGATCGAAGAATTCCGCGGCCGCGACTGTAATGACACTCACGAGAAAGGCCAGGGCGACACTGAGCAGCAGTCGCAGGGAGGTCGGAGTGACCGGCAGGGCCGGCACGTGTGCGCTCTCCGCGATGGCGACGTTGAGAATGCGCTTCTGGTCGAGGGTGTCGTCGATGCGCGCTTCTTCACTCTTGTGGGTGTAAAGCAGGTAGTTGTCTTCCGCGGTTTTGGCCGTGCGCGCCATGTCCTGGTACTTAATGGAATCCTGATTTAACGCCTGCGCGCGCTGGTTGTAGTCGGAAATCGTACGTTCCAGCGCGGTCGAACGGGCCTGGAGACCGGCTAAGTCCGCGGTGGCTTTGGCGATCTCCGAACTTTCCCATTGGTTGACCGGGTTTTGATCGGTGGTTTCATCCCGCGCCGGAGCATTCTCTTCGGCGGTGATGGCTTTCTCGGTCTCGGCGATCTGCTGCTCCAATTCCTGCACCGGACGATAGGTGGGCTGGAATTTCGTGAGCAGCTCGGTGCGTTTCAATTGCAGCGTGAGGAGCGTGCTCTTCAGGTTCTGCAGCAGGGCCTGATTGTCGGATTTGCGGGTTTGGGTCGTCATCCGCGGCGGAGTGGTTGCCTTCTGCTGTTCGAGCGCAGTCAAGCGCCGTTGGGTTTCCGCGATCAGGGCCGCGGTTTGCTGTAGCGCTTCTTCGGAGTCCTTTAGTTTCTGTACCGTGAGATTGCGCGCCAGTTCCGGTGCCGTCGGCCCGGCTTCCGATAGTTTGGCTTCCGCATCGTCCATGATCTTGCGGTAACGCTCCGCTTCCTGGGTGAAAAACGCGTATTGTCCGGAAGTGCCGCGCACCTCCATGTGCTTCTGCAGGTAAAGCTCGCCCAGGGTGTTCAGAACGCGAGCCGCAAGCTGCGGATTGGTGGACTCGTACTTCACTTCGATCAGATTGCTGCGCGGCATGGGGCCGGCATCCAGTCCCATGCGGAACCCGCGCACTGCAGTTGCCATCCGCTCCTCGTTGGAATGCGGCCCCCAGGGTAACCTGGACTTACGCGGAGTAAGGCCGTTCTCCAACACCACCTTACGGAGCACATCTTCCGCTTTGATCAACTCCACCTCGGAGTTCAGTTGTTCCTCGGTGATGGGCAGGATGGTTGGCGCCTGATTGGCCTCCGGGGCGGAGGAGACTACCGGGTCGGCGCGTTCGTTGCGTACCAGAATCTTCAAGCTGGACTGATAGGTCTTGGGGATAATGGCCACCACCAGCACCGCGCCCACCAGCACGGCGAAGAAGGTGGTCAGCAACAAACGGCGATGGCGAAACGCCACCGCCACCATGTCGCGCAGCAATGGATTTCTACTCAGGTTCCTGGCGAGTTGGTCATCCGGACCCGCCACCAATAGATGGTCTTCCCGCATATCAAAAGGCTCCCGGCCTGGATTCTTTACCAAGCCTTCGGTTGTCTCAGGGTGGAAGCACCGGGCTTCAGCCCGGTGAATTTAGGTCCTAACGTAACGGGCTTTAGCCTCGGCGGGTGCAATCCCAGCGCTAAAGCGCGCAATACTCTGTAGCTCATTTCGCTGGGCTAAAGCCCAGCGCTTCCACCCTGGCATTGCCGTCCAATCCACAACCACTCTTTAGAAAGGGGTGAAGCCAAGGCCGAGCCCCGGCGCGGGAATGAAGCGCTGGATTTTCGAATAACTACTCTTGGCAACAAACACCATGTCCCCCGGAGTTAGTAGTACATCCTCCGCCAAGTTGTTTTCTTTGGTCATTTTCTTGACGTTAATGACCCGGCCTTCCATCCATTCTTTGGAAACCCGGTGGTAGACCACGACCTGGGAGTTTTTGGCGGAATCGCTGAAGCCGCCCGCCATGGCAATGGCCTCCATCAGCGTCGTGTCTCCCCGCAGATCGTATTTGCCGGGATGGGCCACTTGTCCCGTGGCGATGAAATAGGGTTTTTCGAAATCCTTCAATAGAATCGAAATGACCGGATCTTTCAAAATCTTCGAGTACGCCTGGGTGATGGCGCTTGTCAGTTCCGGAAGCGTCATGCCGCCCACTTTAACGTCCGCGATGTTTCGCAAGGTCACGAATCCGTCCGGTTGCACGGTTACGCTCTGGTTAAACTCCGGGCTGAATTCAAAGCTGAGGTCAAAGGTGTCTCCCGGGCGCAATTGGTATCGCGGAGAGCGTTGCGAAAACGGCGGTGCAGCTTGAGCGGCGGATGAACTGGGCTGGGATGCAGCCGACGGGGTCTGGGCGTAAGCCAACGCGCCGGCCATGACCATAAATGCCAATCGTGCTATCCAAGTTTTCATTGTGTACTCCAGAAACGTAGGGTAGCGCCGGCGACTCGCCGGCTGTCGGTGCGGCCGTCCCGGCCGTACCAGTACACGCGGCAAAACCCTGTGGGCGAGACGCCCACAGGACAGCCGGCGAGACGCCGGCGCTACATCGTGCGGATCGCCGTCAGGCGGGCGCTCCGCTCAGCATGACAACTTGATTGGTTTGTTTTGATAAGTCAACACTACGAGACAGGTGACAGTAAGGTGGCCGCCCCTCACTCGCAACTCGCAACTCGCATCTCGCAACTCTCTTACAGCAATCCGTTCCTTTGGTACCAGGTCACGGTGAGGCCGATGCCGGTCGCAAGGTCGTGGGCTGGGGTATAATCCAATTCCGCCTGGGCCTTGCGCCAGGAGAAGACCCGATCGGCGCGGAAGAAGTCGACGCCATTTCGACTGAGGGGCGGTCTCCATTTGGCGATACGGCCAACTGCCTCCAGGCATGAAGCGCCTGCCAGCACGGGCCATCCGGGCAAATTCAGCCAAGGCCGGCGAACCCCGAGGGTAAGAGCGATGGTTTCCGCCAGTTCGCGGAAAGTTACCGGGCGGGGACCGGTAAAGTGATAGGTCTCGCCCAAGCGACCGTTGTCCAGGCAGGCTAGCAGCCCCGCCACCACGTCATCAATATAGGTGGGATGACACAGGCGCTGTCCGCCGGCGATGTAAAAGAAGCGTTCGTCGCGTATGGCCCGAAACAGCTTCAGCACATGATGATCTCCAGGGCCGTAAATGAGCCCCGGCCGGGCAACCACCACCGGCAGGCCTTTTGCGGCATAATCCAAGGCCACGCGTTCCGCCGCCACTTTACTGCGCTCGTACGGATTGTTAGGCGCATACGGCCGTTCTTCCGTCGCCGGCTCCCTCGATGTTCTTCCTAATACCCCGGCCGAGCTAACGTGTAGTACGCGCGTCTTGCTACCTGCCTTCAGGGCAGCCTCCAGCACATTGCGCGTGCCCTCGACGTTAATTTGGCGATAGGTCGTTTCCGGTACGCCTGCTTCTCCCAAGCGGCCAGCGGCGTGAATAATCCGCGTCGCCTTTGCCAGTTCGCCATTGAGCGAGTCTGGCCGGGTGACATCTCCCTCGTGCCAGGTAATGGGGACATCGTTCAGCGCGCTACGATCGGCATTCGCGCGGGCCAAGGCATGTACTTCCGCTCCCTGCCAGGCCAGCACCCGCGCCAGAGCACCGCCGACAAAGCCCGTAGCCCCGGTGATAAACACCCGCGTTCCTTCATGCTTTCCGTGTTTCAACATCCCTGGTTTCCGTATTTAAACTTCCCGTGAATCCTCAGGAAACTGCGGGAGTTGCTGATTTGCTTATGATGGGCTTCGGCGCCTTCGTGGTTGCCAGCGGCCAAGTGGTCAGAAGCCCAATCAGATTACCGAGCAGGGCCGCGGCGACCATCACCAGCGCCATATGTTCCAGCCGGTCACGACCGAACAGATACATGGCAACGATCTGTACGCCCAACAGTCCCATCATCGCGGGCACAAACGCCGGACGTTGCTCCAGGGACAGTGCGTAATTGAACCAAATGTTCAGTCCCGCATAGAAGCTTGCGGCTAGTGTGGCCAAGGCCAGCAAAATTCCCGGATTGGCGTAGGCTCCCGTGAAAATGGTTCTTACTACTATCCCCGGACAAAAGTAGTACAACGCGGTGAGGGCGAGTCCGGGCACGATCGTAGCCGCCAATGCCAGCAGTACCAGGGGGCGCGCATCCTGGCCGGAGGCCCGGCAACGGGTGAATTTCGGGAAAACCACGATACCTATGGCCCACGGCAGAAACAGCGCAATCTTGGCCAGCGTGATCACCGGACCGTAGTTGCCGGCCACCTGGGGGCTGAAGAAGCGTTTGACGAAAAGCGCGTCCAGATTGGTCAAGACCCCGAAGGTGGCCAACCCCAGCACGGTATAGGCCGAATAGTGCCAGCTTACTTGGCGGTCAAGTTGAAGGCGTGGCATCCGAAAATACGGGCGCAGCCAGTACATGGCCAGCCCCACGCCAAAAACACTCGAGAGCGGCTGCGCGGCGATCGCGCCAACGGCGTGGCCTCCGAGCCCGATCAGCATACCGGCAAAGAGCATGCGCAAAAACGCCTGCGCCACCTGTACCATTCCCAAGCCCGTGAATGCCTGTGTGCCCTGCAAGGAACCGTAGGCGGTCTCTCGCAGAAATAACATGAGCACCATGGGACTGGCGGCCCATAACGGCCATGCGTTGGGCAAGTGCAGGGCGCGGGCTAAGAGCGGGCTGGCTAGAACTAGAAGTCCCATGCTCAACAGCCCCGCGCGCATGGCCCAGTGCCACGAGCGCTGTACGAAATCCCCTACCTTTTGCGGAGCATTCTCGCTAACGGTAAGTTCGGCCACGTAAAAGGCCACTACGCTACGGATGGCGATGGAAAGGAACAATAGAACCTGAAGAATGGCGTTTACCGAGACGAAGATTCCGTATCCCACCGGTTCCAGCCAGCGGCCGGCTGCCACGTTGACCCCGTAGTCCAAGCCGCCGGCCAATACCATGGCTGCAGCCAACACCATCCCCTGCGTGGGGCGCGCGTAACGCAGGAAGGAGGTTTTGTGTGTGGTCGTGGTGCGTGCGGGGAGCGTCGTCTTTTCAATTTGCATGGTTGTCATGAAAGTTCGCAGTGTACAGTTCGCAGTTGACAGCCAAAGCTGCAGCCCGCTTCCACATCGGCAATTTGCCTTGTCCCCGTCTTCCCCACGCAGGGCCCGCCGGCGGGGGCGCCGGCGCTACGTCTGCGATGCTTTTCAGCTTCCGGAGTCTTCGAGTCTCCTCCGAACTTGCGTGGAGGAATTTTTCTGGCGAGGTCTTCTAACTCCTAACTCCTGCCTTCTGCCCTCCCCCTCACGCCGCTCGCGGCGTTGCGGCGGTGTCGGGAGTTCTTTCCGAAATGCTTTCCGGTTGGAAGGCGCGCTGGAGGAAGGGCAATAGGGTCTTGTCCATCTCGAACTGCGTGGGATCGATGCCGAGAGAGCGAAAGGTCTCGAAGGGGTCGTAAACCGTGTCCAGATGGAATACACCGAAGATCTCGCCCCAGGTATGAATATCGAGCTTGGGGTTCTTGAAATGCGGCGCGCGTAGCAGCAGAGCGCTCATCAGCGGCGCGGGGACCGGGACGGTCATAGCCTTCCTGGTGAGGTGTCGGCGAATCAGGGCTTCCATCTGCCGGCTGGTAATGGTATATGGATCGGCGACCACCAGGCTGCTTCCGGAAAGCATACGATCTCTTTGTTCAACGATGCGGCAGGCCACAGTGCGCAGAATATCCAGGTGGCAGAGGTGATGACGGGCGTCGCGCGGATAGAGACGGGCCACTACCCCGCGCTTGGCCAAGCGGCAGAAATTGTCGATCATGCTGGTGTCGCCGTTGCGCGCGTACAGGATGGTGGGCCGCAGAAAGACCACGCGAAAACCCCGCTCCCGTGCCGCTCTCTCCACCGCCCGGTCACACTCATATTTGGCGATCGCATAGGCCGCGGAGGGGTAGGTCTCCGGGTTGGGCGTTGCGCTATTCCCCAAAACCCGCTGCTTGGACTTGCCCAGCACATGGGCGCTGGACATGTGGATCAAAAGCGCTCCCGGACGAAAAAAAGGAATAAAGGCGGAAGTCGATCCCCAGTGGCAGCGCCGGTAATCGTTGAGCGTCATTCCCCGGCGGACTCGAAAGCCACTGGCATTGACGATTACGTCCGCTCTTTGTAAGAGCGGCTTAGCCTGGTTGATATGCACGTCGCCGTCTCCACAAGGGCCGTAGACTACCCGCTCAGCGGCTAGCGCTTCCGCCAGCCCGCCGCCTACGAAACCATCGGCCCCTATCACTGCGACTAAAGGTTTACTCGACATACAGAATGGTGACCTCGATACTTCGAATTGCACTACACGGGCTCCTTGCTTCCGGGAGAGAGTCGCGTGGCTTCGTGGCTGATTTGCTTTTTAGCCCGAGCTCGCAGGACGAGGCGATCATAAAGACCGGGCAGCAGATGGTCGGCCAGATCGATACTGCGTTCTCGCCAACCGATGACCCGCGCTCTGCGTTTGCCTTCCAGCAGGCCGAGAATGGCGTGGGCGGTCTTGCCTACATCCGCCCCTTCGTCGGTAGCCGCGGGTGCTATTCCATACCATCCACTCTGGCGGCGGAAGGGCGTTTTCAGCATGCCAGGAAAGGCCGACAGCAAGCGGATATTCTGGCTGGCGTACTCAAACTGCAGGCTTTCCAGGAATCGCGCCATAGCTGCCTTGCTGGCGGAGTAGTAGGCCTCCAGGGGTACGGCATGGCGAGCCACAATCGACAGGATGGCAAGGAATGTTCCGGCACGATCGTGGCCGCTCCAGTATTCGGCGGCGGCTTTGGCGGCGGCGCCGCAGGCCCAGAAATTCAGCTCAAAGGTCTGCCGTGCCCGCCCGGCAGGGATCAACGCCGTTTTGCCGAAGACGGCGCTTCCCGCCACAAAGATCACGGCATCGATCGGAGTTCGAGTATCGGCTTCGATGGATTGATAGAGCGATCGCCAGTCGGCCGTTAGGGCGTCAATGGCGTAAAACCGAGCGCGCTCGTCCGCGGCCTTGGTCCTTCCGGCGACGGTTACTTCGCAGTTGTGGTCGAGCAGGGCGGTGACCAAGGCTTGGCCGAGGCCGCCGCTGCCGCCTACGATTACCATCTGTTTCATGGGAGTTGTGCCTGTCGTGCGAGAGTGGTTGAGCCCGTAGGCACCAGGACCAACATCGTGGCCGTCGTCATCGCCACCCGGTAGTTGTCCAAGAGCTGGGTCATTAGATTGGGCGTAAGATACGGGTCGCGCTTCGGATCGCTTAGCTGGATAGGCTCTCCATCGACCTGCATAAGTTGGACGGTCTTAAAATAGTGAGTCTTCAGCTTTTGCACAATGTCGTCCTCCCGCAAGCGGCCGATGCTGAGCTGATCCTTCACGTAATAAGGATCGAAGTCGTAAGGCTTGCCGGCGTCGAAGCAGAGAAGTGGACTCTCGCACAGGGCCGGGCCCGCTCGCGCTTGCAGAAACCGCACGGCGGAACGGAAGTCTTTTTCGTCGGCGCCGATGGCGCCGAAGCGCCGGAAGTCGCGATAGCTGTCCCGCGGCACGTTGATCAGCACGCTTAGAAACAGCCAGAACATGAGCGCCAAGCTGAAGTTCAAATGTGGCGCAATCGTGCGCAACGCGGGGGCCGCGTGAGCAAGATCCACCAGGGCTAGGCCGCAGGCGATTACCGTGACGAACCATGCGCCAAAGAGAATATTGACGTCCACTCCATCTCCGCCGGCCAATAGAACGGCGACCAGATGGGTCAGCAGCAGGGCGGTAACGAATACTCCGCGGGAACGCAGGGCGCGAGTACGCCATATATAGAACGACCAGAACACGGCGACCAGCAATGGAGCCTGAAAGGCCGTCAGATAGGTGTGAACGTTCTTGACCAGATTGGCGTACAAGTAGGCCCGGGACGACGAAAGGTTGGCGAAGAAATATCGGCCGTCAATGAAAAATGTCAGGGCGGTGAACAGACCGCCGCAAGCCAGCAGTGCGGCAGCCCATAGGGCAAAAGATTTTCTGGAACGGAGCAGCAGGTCGAGCCCTACGGTCGCGGGAAGGGCGATAAACGTTTGTTTGGTGAATCCGGCCAGACCGAACGCCAAAGCGGACAGGCCCAGCCAACGTGCGCAGATCCCGCCCCCCACACCGGCAGGCATGGTGGCGCGTACGTAGAAATATAGTCCGGCCGCGGCCAGTGCCTCACCCAGAAATTGCGGGTCATTCATCCCTACGTGGCTGGGAAACAGCAGAACGATTCCGATCTCATAAAGCAAAAAGGAAAACAGGCCGGCGAAGGCACGCCCGCTGGCCCGCCGGACGATCAGTCCCAGTAGAATGCCGGCGGCCAGCAGGCTGAGCAGCGAGATAGCGCGTCCCGTCTCGGTGAAGTGATCGGGGCGTCCCAGCCATGCGACCAGATGAAACGACAGCGGTGTGTAACCAGTGCTGCCTGTGAAGTGCTGCGACAGCGCCCCGTACAAGGGAATTCCCCGCGCCGCCATCGCTTGTTTGTAGGCATTCCATCCCTCATTGAAGGAGATGGGCTCAAAGGCCAGTGCGCGCCGGATGGGGAACCAGAAAAGGACAACCGTGGTGGCGACCATCAATCCAGCCAGAAGCCCGGAGAGCCACGGAGCCGCCAGGTTATGGATCGCCCGCTGGCGGATGTCAGGCCGTTCCTGGCTTGCTTGGGGCCGGTAGATCGGTTGTTGATAAGTGTTCATGCCGCCGGTCGCTCCGCTATTGGCGTGGGCCGCAATGCCTGCCGCACCAGCGGCGCTAGAGTCTTATCTATGGAATAGACGGAAGGATCCAATTGGAGGACCTTAAAGGTTTCCGAGGGGTCATACTCGGAGTCAAGGTTCATTACTCCGAAAATCTCGCCCCAGGTTTTGAGGTCGAGTTTGGGGCGTGCCGAGTGAAAGGTCCGCCCCAGCGCAGCGCTTAACAAGCCGGCGGGAATCGGAAGGGTTGTGACCCGGCGCGACACGACACCGCGGAACAGGGTTTCCAGTTCCTGGTTCGTCACGGTGTAGGGATCCGCCACGATAAAAGTGCTTAAGTGAGGCAGTACCTCGTTACGTTCCACGACGCGGCGAAACACGTCCACGAGCAGGTCGGTGTGGCAGAGGTGATGGCGAGCGTGGCGCGGATAGAGTCGCAAGATGATTCCCTTTTTTGCCAGTCCGATCATGGTCTCTATCATGCCCGCCCCTTGCAAGGCATAGACCACAGCCGGGCGCAGAAAGATGACGCGGAAGCCACGTTCGGCCGCCGCTCTTCCTACGAAGTAGTCAGCTTCCAGCTTGGCTGTGGCATAAGCCGGGGAAGGGAAGGTCTCCGGGGAAGGTGGCACATGGTTGCCCAATTTGTTGCGCCTGTCCTTTCCCAGCACCGAGGCGCTCGAAATATGAAGCAGACATGCTCCGCGCCGGATGTGTGGCACCAGGGCCGCCGTCGCTCCCTGATGGGAGCGCTGATAATCGGCATAAGTACAACCCGGCCGCACGCGAAAACCACCGGCATTGATGATGATATCCGCGTCGTGCAAGAGCGCTTGTGCCTGCGTGACATGCACGTCCCCAGGGCGGCAGGGACCGTAAACGATGCGCCGGGCATGAAAGGCTTCCGCCAGAACCGAGCCTACGAAGCCGTCAGCGCCGACCACGGCTACCAGCTTGCGGGAGGTTTCCGCCGGAAAAAAAGGTTTTTCGATTTGCGCATGGATCGACATAAGATAATGCTCTTTCTGGTTAGGTGCGAGGGATATCGAGACTCTCGGAGGCCGCCTGGTATCTCATGACCGGCCGGTAAACGCATCCGCAACGGCGACCTTGTGGACAACCGGGCAAAGGCAAGTGGGGGGCCGTCTTGGGGTCATAGACTTGGCCTTCAGGCAGCTCTTGCGCCGCGGCACAACACCGGGCGGATTTCTCGATTCCCACTCCGACGATGGCACCCTTCGCCTTCATGCCCAATTGATACGCCGCTAACTTCTTTTCCGCGTATTGGGGATCTTTCTCCGTATCCTGTTGGAACTTGGTTAACCAGTCGAATGCCATAGGTTTTTCATTTCATTTTCACGGCCTTAGCCGAAGTGACCGTCGGTCTACATCAGGGCGCCGCGCTTGAGCGGGATCGGTTCCAATTGGTAGCCTTTTATTTGAACGATCAGGGAACGTTGGATGAGTTTGATGGAAACCACCATGCCGGGGTCCGGCCGGTCGGTGACGAGAACTCCCTCCAGGCCATCGAGGCATCCGCCGCGAACCCGCACTCCTTGTCCGGCGTGCAGGAACGGATAGGGCTGGAAGCCCACTTTGCTGTCCAGCAGCAGACGAATGTTCGCTATCTCAGCTTCTGAAATTGGGACGGCTTCTCCGCCGCAGCCCACAAAACGAACAAACCCCGGAGTCTGCATGACCGCCAATTTGCTCGCAGAGGGCAGGTGAACCCGGGCGAACGCATAACCGGAGAATAGTGGCTCTTCGACCATCTTCCGCCGATCACTCCAGCGATGAATGGCCGAGATCAGAGGCAAATAAATAATCACGCCCTTTTCCCGCAACTGCGAGGCAAGCTTCTTCTCGAAGCGGCTACGTGTCTGAATGGCATACCAGGGCGGCAAGTCCTCGGCGGTTGTGCCGCCGGCCGTGGGGGCGGGAAAGCTACGATCCATTACCGCGGGAACCGCGCCATGCTCGCTTATCTCTTCCATCTTGAATCACCATCAATTCGCTAACGGCGCCTTCTCGCTACGTTCTAGACGCGCCGGAAATAAACCCAGGTTATAGCCGCGCGTACAAGGCGGCGGGGATGGGAAAAGTCCGATTGTTGAGAATCGCGGCCAGTAGGCTCACTCCGGCGCGCTGGAAGTCCTGCGTGACTTTCTGCGCGGACTCGCGCCGGGTGCTGCCGGCTTCCAAGACCATCACCAGACCATCGGAAGACTGGGCCAGCATCAAAGCGGCGGGGGCAAGGCTGATGGGGGGAGCCGCCAGAATGACGTACTCAAAGCTGGTCAGCAGCTCGGCTTTGAGTTCCTGGAGGTTTTGGCGAGTCAGGGAGGCCGTCAAGCCCCGGCCTGCGCTTACCACCCACAAGCGACTTTGCACCCGTCGCGCGGATTCGCGGATGGGGACGCCGGCCGATAGCGCTTCACTGGTTCCATTCCCATTCGCCAGCGCGAAGTGCTGGTGCAGGGTGGGCCGATCCAGATCGCAATCCAGCACGCATACATTCCCGGAGGTATGAGCCGCCAGAATCTCGGCCGTGCTGGCGGCGGCAAAAGCACTGCCATTGGCCGCTTCGATTCCGGCGAAGGTAACGGCGCGCAATTGAGAGTCGGTGGTCAGGAACAGCCGCTGCACCAGTTTGGTCAGCTCCTGGCTTGCGAAATCATCGAGCCGCCCCACGGGGCTGCTGGCGGTTTGGATTTGTACCGCCTCTTCCAGCGAGGAATCGGGCAATGGCCGCGTAGGACGAAAATCAGCCGGGAATGCCGGAACCGCCATTCCCGACAAGCTTCGTTCCCGCGCGTATCGGCCCTCGCGCTCCGCTCTCTGTAACAGCTCAAAATCTCTGCTCATCGCTTGCCTTTTCTCTTCACGAAAAACTGGTTCATCAGGGGTGCTGCAGATTGAAGGTCACTTGTACATCGATTTGGCTGGCCACCGGCTTACCGTCGGCATAGGCGGGCCGGTACTGCCATCCGCGGACCGCCTGGCTGGCCGCCGGTATTAAGAGCGAGTTTCCCGCAATCGGCTGAACGTCAGTCACTCTGCCAGTCGCATCCAGCACCGCGACCAGGGAGACCGTTCCTTCCACATGCGCGGCGAGAGCCCGCCAGGGATAGGGGGGACGATATTGTTTAATCAATTGCGGTGCGACAACAGCACCTTTTTGCGCTTGTGGGCTCTCGTCCCGGGCGGCCAGGGTCACATAGGTAGTAGGAGGCGGAAGGGTTTTGGCCGCTGCCAGCATTCCTTCCGAATTGGCGATGGCGGGAGGTGCTGCTACTTCGGCACTCGTGTCGAACCCACTCGCTTTCCCGTCCCGTATACGGCGAATGGATCTTCGCGGAACAGCAATTGCGTGTTTGCGGCGAGCGGTCGCCGCTGGTTGAACGGCCGGGGTTTCAGGCGACGTCGTGTTTTCCTCCTCGTCCTCAGGGTCGTCTGATACCGTGGAGGCCGGGTCATCCATAGCTGGGGAATTTGCCGATGGGAGGCTGCCTTCGGATGTTTGCGATCTGGCGACCGATTGCGCACGATCCTGCCCCGCCGCCGGTGATGGCACGCCTTTCGGCGACGGGGTGGAGGTCTCGGGAAGGGATAGCAGCGCACCGTTCCTGACCTCTTGCCACGCCGAGTCCAGATGCGTCAGGAGAACGGTCCCGGAGCGAGTCAAGGGAGCAGTGCCGAATTGCGAAAGCAGAGCCGCACTCGCCAGGATCGTTGCCGCGCCTAACGACAGTGCCGCACGACGATATCCGTGCGCATGGCGGGCCTGTCCCTTTACTGTTTCCGCCAGCGGCGAATCCTGGAAGACCGGCCGGGCTTCCTTACTTCTCGCCGACGAAATGCTGGAATTCCCGCTTGGTGTTTTCGCCTTTTCCGCCAGCGTAGTCTGCGAGCCAGTGTCGTTCTTCGAGGAAGCGGGAGGACTGGTCAGGAATTCACCAGGGTCAAAGACCGGGAGAGCGGGCTCATCCTCAAGGTCCGGCTCCAGTGGGTCGTCACTCGCGAAGCGCGAGCCGCAGCCCAGGGGCTCTTGAGCGCCATCACTCTCCAGATCGGCTCGGACTTCCTCGATCAGGCGGGTGCTGATCACTTTGCGACCGAGAGCGTAGCCGATGGATAGAGCGCTGAAGCAGATATTGTTAATGATTCGGGGAACGCCCCCGCTGTACTCGGCAATCAGTCGCGTGGCTTGGGCGGAGAAAATGGTTGGCTCCTTGAGGCCGGCAACGCGCAGCCGATGCTCGATATAAAGAGCGGTTTCTTCGGGCGTGAATGGCTCCAAATGGGAAATCAGTGAGATGCGCTGGCGCAATTGGGTCATCGTCGGACGGGCCAGTGTGGCCGCCAGTTGGGGCTGGCCCGCTAGTACGATTTGCAATAGCTTGGTTTGGGGCGTCTCGAAGTCGGTCAATAGCCGAATAGTTTCCAGGACGGACTCCTCCAGATTCTGCGCCTCGTCAATCAGCAGAATGACTCGCCGGCCTGCCTTGGCCTCCCTCAAGAGCAATCGCTTCAGCTCCTGCGTGCAATGTACGGAATCCTGTTGGCCCACCTCGCAGTCGAACTCGGAACACAGGTAGCGCATAAACTCCCGGGAATCGCACTGCGTGTGAAAAATGAAGGCGGTCCGTGCCCAGGTTTGTAAGTGCTCTAATAAATTGAACAGGAGCGTGGTCTTGCCCATTCCCGGAGGAGCCACTACCGCTAGAAAACCGCGGTCCGCACGAAGCCGATAAACCAAGGAAGCAAAGACTTCCCGATGCCGCTTTCCGAGATATAAGAATCTCGGGTCGGGGGTAACCCCGAAGGGGTCTTCGCGTAGACCGTAGTGGCTATGAATCATCTCGTCTACCGTAGGACTGCCGTGCGTCGATCATCCAATGGCAACTCACAGCTTCGCCCTTTGGGTCCCATGTCCATCCCGGGTACCGCGGATCAGAGCTCCGCCCTTTCACTCCCAAAAACCAAACCCACGAAACGTGTGGCGACTATCGAGTCCCGGGATCTCGAGAATCGGCCGGATCGAATCTGAGGTCTGCCACAACGGCAAACCCGCTACTCTCCAGCGACCCAGTCACCCGGGTCACAACACCCTCCACTTCCACTCTGATTCCCCGTGTGGTGCCCTCCAGCGAGGGCAAGAACATCTGCAGAGACACGGGAGTATTCAGCGGCGGGCAACTGCCGGGCTCGGAGAGGATGTACGCTCCGCCGGTTCCGACATCCCGGGAAAAGCCGGCACCCTGCTCGGAGTCCTGGCAATCGCCGGTCCAGCGAAAAATAACGGGAAGGTGTAAGGGATACCGTACGGCGCGACGCAAGTTCACGGATGCCTCATCCTTCTTTCGCAGGGCGAGAAATTCAGTCCAGCTCTTTGTGCCCGCGCCTTTCATGAAGCGAAGGTATCGGGAAAGGCCAGTCGCAACAAGAGGTGGAAAGTCACGCCGCAAACAGCCGCTTCGGGCTACTTCCCGAGCCAACCGATTGTCACAGCCGAATGGGACATGGTGGACGCGTACTCCTTTCCCGGGCCGGACAGGGACTATCTTCGTTTGGGAGGAGAAGGACTTCTCTAAGACAGGTTGCAAGGTTGCAGGGCCAACGTGAGTAGCTGGTGCACGAGTGTGATTTTCTACATCTTAGGTTGGGTGGCTTTGCCGCGCTTGGCGGCCAATGGAACCATGGGTCATGAGGCATATGCGGGAAAGTCGTGCTCTCATCGTTGACGGGAGTGATGCCAGCCCCGAACGGATACACGTGCTGGTTGCCGATAGCACTCCTTTTGGGGAGCAACTTCTGTGTGGCGCCTTAGGGCAAGACGCACGATTTGTCGTCGAGGCTCAAGGGAAAGCGGGGGCGGGCATGTCTGCGCGGAGCTTCGAGATCGGCCTGATCAGTGCCGCACTCGGCGGCGAATCCCTCGCGGGCATCGAACTTGCCCGGCAATTGCGGGTCAAGCAAGTGGTGGGCGCAACCGTAATTCTGGTGGATGAATCCACCCGCGAAATCGTGCTGCAATCCTTTCGTTCCGGCGCTCGCGGTGTGTTCTGTCGCAATCAATCGGTGGAGTCTCTGGGCAAGTGTCTTTGGATGGTTCATCAGGGACACGTCTGGGCGAGCCATCGGGAGGTGAGTTTTTTACTCGATGCTTTGGGCGAACCGCTGCCCATTCGTTTGCGGGACGCGAAAGGGGAAGTGTTGTTATCCAAGCGCGAGGAAGACGTGGTGAGTGCGGTGGTGGAAGGACTCACCAATCGCGAGATTGCCGACCGGTTGGAATTGAGCGAGCATACCATCAAGAACTATCTTTTTCGCGTATTCGATAAGCTGGGCGTCTCCAGTCGGGCGGAGTTGATCCTTTATACGCTGAACCAGGTGGGAAATCTTTCCTGGCAGGCGGTGTCGGCGTCTCTGCAAATCTCCGGGGGACAGGGGCACCCCGCCAGTCAGGAGTCGCAGGCCATTGTCCAGTGCTGCCACGAGGCGGCGGAGCGCCTGATCGCGGTCACTCGCTCCCTGCGGGAGAAGCCCGCGCGTGGGGGGCAGCGCACACTCGCCCTGGATAGTCTGAAGACATACATGTTATTGACGGCCATCAAGAGCCTGAGCCACTCCGTGCAAGAGACGATGAAAGCCCACATGCCAAAGCAAGAGATAGCTAATGCTCAGAAACTCGCCAAAAAGTGGTTGCAAGAGAATGCTCCCGCCGCTCCCGATCCGGATGCGTGTCCCTCCCCGCAGCTAACCGAGGAAGAGGTCGAAATCTGAGAGCAGAATGCAGAATTTAGGAGTTAGAAGCGGGGACCCGAATTCTAACTTCTAACTCCTGTGTTCTGTATTCTGCTTAAGCTGCTTTGGCGGAAGTGTCTTTCCATGTCTTGCCTTTGATTACCGAGTCGATGGTGCTGACGCTCACCTTGTATTTCTGAGCCATTTTGTCGCTGGAGGGTCGCGGATTCTCGCGCCACTCCCGGCGAATTACCATAGCTAAGTTATGGTTGAGCTTTATCTTATTGCGTTTCAACAATCGATAACTCCATTCTGGCCGGTTTTGGGGAGCAATGTGCAATGGGATGGATCGAGAGGATGTGGCGTTGTGCGGCTCAGTAGCAAAAGAATTGATACCCCGGATTTTTCCTGCTGGCCGTTCTGCGTTGGTGGAGCACCGGCGAAATCAAGGGAAGCACTCTCGAAGGCGGCGATATGAGGCTGGCGCGAGCTAAGGTAGTCAGAGTTGCCGGTGAACTCATGAACCTTTTCTGAATGCGGTATTAAATCCTTGGTGCTTATGCGGGGCGAAGCAGGCGGGTCAATGCATCTTGCACTCCTTGCGTATCGAGATACGTGGAGGCAAAGGTGGCATTCAGTAGCTCCGGTGGTAGCAAATGGTCCCATTTTTCCCGAAGCTTATTCTTCACTGTTGCGGCGAGGTGAAGGGGATCGGCCTCTTGGTCTGCCAGGGATGCCAGCGTTTTCCGCACCTGGCTCACCGTTGTTCCCTGCAAGCTAAGATAGGCGCCCTCGTTCGTGCCCTTAAACTGGCGCTCAAGGAGCATGAGAAGCAGCGTGTCGTTCACCTCGTCGCCCCGCCAGAGAACAATGTGAGTCTCGTTGCCCGACTGTAGCAGCCAATTGTTATCCAGTTCGAGACGGGAGTAGTTGTCCCGGGCCTCGCGCAGGAGCGTCTGGCCTGTGTCGTCCAAGAAGGGAATGGGGAAGTCGCTTTGCAGGACAACCCGCATCTCCTCGCGCACGCGATCGTGGACAAAGGCGCCCTTGCCGCCGTTGAATCCCGGTACAATGCCGGCGGCTGCGGATCGCACCTCGATCACCATATCCTTTTCAGATATCGAGAGCACTTCCCATCTTCTTCCGGCAAAAATCAAAAAGTTTCCGGGCGCTAGCAACCGGTCTACCGGCAGAGAACCCAGAGTTCGGTTGCCCGCGATGAGGCGAAACTCCTCGACCGCGCGGAAGGCGGCGTAAAAGGTATAGTGTTGCGCGATGTGCTCTCCCTTCGGGGCCAAGAGCAACAAGCCTGTAGCGTCTTGGAAGATGATTTTCGCCTCTGCCAAGTTCTTGAGCAGCGAGCGGAACTGGTCCTTTGATATAGAGCCAAAAGGACCGGTTCCGCAAAGCAGCTTCCACAGAGGCTGGGCCTGCATGCCTCCGTGCTGCGCGATAGCGGAAAGAATTTGCTGGACCAGGGTCGAGGCATGGAGTTTGTCGGCGCGCGCCGGTTCATACCAACCGGCCGCCAACAGGCGGATCATGGCGATCATCTGCACCAGATCTTCGCGGAGTTGCTCGCAGAGCATCGATCCCGCGGTGAGCTGTTTTTCCACGGAACAGGCGCGGAGAATCATGGGTTCGCCCTTGCGTCGGCCCGATCGGCCCAGACGTTGCCGCAGGCTGGCGACGGAAGGAGGCGGTCCAATTTGGACGATACTTTTTACCGGCCCGATGTCGATCCCGAGTTCCAGCGTGGTCGTGCAGATAGCGGTGGTGGGCCGCGCGCTCTTCTTGAGCGCTGCCTCCGCTTCCTCCCGCAGTGGTTTGGACAGGTTGCCATGATGCGGCCAGAACTCGTTCGGTACGCCATGTTCCTCGCAGAGGCGCCTCAGGTGATCGGAATAGAACTCCACGTTACCGCGGCAGCATGGGAACACTAAGTTGCTGCTGCCTCGAAGCGTTTGGAAGAGGTGCGCCGCTACGGCCAGTCGCGCGGGAGTGTCCTGCGGATCGGCTACAGCCATCGAAGCGGGAAACGCTTTCTCCAAAAAGCCCTTTACCAGAACTTTGAGCTCCGGCCCCGCTTCACTGCTCGAGACCAGTGCAACCTGGCATTGCCCGTTTGGCCGCAGGAACTCGGCGGCTCCCGCCATATTGCCCAAAGTTGCGGATAGGCCTACCCGGCAAACCCTTCGCCTTAAGGCATTCTCCACGCGATGCAGCAAGGATTGTAGCTGCTTGCCGCGTTCGGTTCCCAGGAACGCGTGTAACTCGTCGATCACCACGTAGCGCAGACCGGCTAGTAACGAAGCCACGCCGTGACCGTGTCGCAGCAATAGCGCCTCTAAGGATTCCGGAGTGATGAGCAGACATCCTCCAGGGCTCTTCCTGAAGGAAGCCTTCCGCTGCTGGCTGATGTCGCCGTGCCAAGGCGTTACCGGAATTTCCAGCAGCTCGGCCAACTCCTCCAGTCGGCGCCACTGGTCGTTGATCAATGCCTTCAGTGGGCTCACATATAAAGCCATGCCGGGTGGATGGCTGGGCTCGGCCAAGCGGGTAAGAATGGGGAAAAAGGCCGCCTCGGTCTTGCCCGAAGCCGTGGAGGCGGCGATGATCACGTCGTTGCCGCCATCCAGGATGAGCGGAATGGCGCGTTCTTGAGCGTCGCGCAATTCGCTCCATCCGGAGGACCAGATCCAGCGTTGGATACGCTGGTCCAGAAGCTGGAAGCTGGCGGATTCAGAGCTTGAAGCTGGTAAAGTCGTCATCGTTCGTACCTGTGGCGCCGGCAGTTGTGGACCGCTCATTTTCGACGGTGAAATCGGCGCTGCCGCCTGAGTCCCGCACGACTTCCACTTGTCCCAGGAGATCCCGCCACGCAAGGCCGGGGTTCTGCTCCAGCACGGAAAGAAGATTGACGAACGCCGTGATGGTTGTACGTGGCGTGCGGAAGTAGGCCTCTCCAATGCGCTGATGGCAGTGACTCATGAAGTCCATCAAGGCTTCCTCGGGGAGCAGGTAACGGCTCTGGTCTCCGAAGACGAACACATGCTGGATTTTGCTGAGCAGTACGAGAAAGTTCTCCTGGCTGAGGCTGGCAAGATGCAACACGGGATGGTTGTAGTCGACCAGATGTGCGTTCTTAGCAAAGGTGTTTTCCGCCAGGCGGGATTGCAACGCGCTATAGCTGTACAGTCCCCGTCTGGTGTCCGTCAGGAACTCCGGCGTACCCCCCAAGACGAAACCGAGTCCTTCAGCGGTTCCTTGCAGCATGTCGTTGACCATGCGGAGTATCTGCTCGAAGTTGGCATTACGCGCTTGCGGGTTGGACAGTTTGTAAAGGTTGACCAATTCATCCAGGCAGACCAGCAGTCCGGAAAACCCGGAGAGACGGACGAATACGCTCATCAGCTTGATTTGATCGTAGGCCGAGGCATCGTCCACGATCGTGCGCACGCCCAATGCGTTTCGGGCATCGGTCCTGGTGGTGAATTCGCCGCGGAGCCAGCGGATCACATCGGTCTTCGTCCGCGGATTGCCTTCGCTGTGAGCGCGCCAGTACGCCTCGATGACCTGAGCGAAATCGTAGCCATGCACCATCTCGGCGAGACGTTCCAGTTTACGGTGAATGACGACGTCCACCTCCAGGTGCTCGGCCTTAGCTTCGCTGGTAGCGGTGAAGATGAACTTCTCGACGATGCCCGGCAGCGCTCCTCCATCGGGCTTGGTCCGCGTCGAAAGGTTTTTGGCCAGTTCCGCGTACAGTGACCGCGCTTGGCCGCCGGTGGCATAAAGACGGCGATCCGGATTCAAGTCCGCGGAGGTAGCCACCAGCTTTTTCTCCAAAGCGATAGCGCGAATGAGGTTGAGAAAAAATGTTTTGCCGGAGCCGTATTCCCCGATCACCAGCCGAAAGGCGGCGCCGCCGTCGGCGATACGATCGAGGTCCTTCAGCAACGTCTCGATTTCCTTCAATCGCCCCACTTGAATCAGGTGCTGGCCGATGCGGGGCACTACTCCGGCCCGTAAGGCTTGAATCAAAGCGTCCCGTTCCCTGGGACGCACGGTTGTGGTCATACCGTCTCCTCCAGCATCAACTCGCAGTTGATGGCGATGGGGTCCTCGCCCTCGATCAGAGCCTGATCGAAGCGAGCAAAGGCAGCTTCGTTGATGCGCTCGATAGCGCCGTCTACCATTAATCCCCGGTCGGCACAGACTTCTTCCAGTTCGGCCCGGCTCCACTGATCCCGTTGCAGCAGCAGTTGAAGCAGGCTGGCGTGTTCGGCATCCAACTCCAATCGTAGTGATGGCTCATCTTCGACAAGACTCGCCATCGACAGCTCGTCGCGTTCGGCTGCGGCGTCATAGACACTTCCCAGCAGGGCCGAGACTTTCGCGGAGTCTGCCCGGAGTGCGGCTACCTTGACTAGGTCCAGGCGAATGGCGCTTGCTCCTCCCGCCTGGGCCATGTACTCGGGCAGCAGTCGCCAAGCTTCCGGCGAGTTCGCCTGGTCCGGATTGGCATCCAGAAAGCGGCAGTAAGGGAGCAACAAGGAGCTGCAGCGGTCGCCAACCTCCTGCAGCTTTCGGAGCGGGCCGCTCAAAACCGAGACATCCGGCAGATCCAGTCCCGCCGTGAACCGCTCACCGGCGAAAGATGCGCTGGCGGCTCGATGGGTAACCCGGATTCGAGTCTTATTGACCGGCAACTTCAGTCCCGCGCTGAATTGCTTTTCATATTCCGTCTTAAATAGCGAAGCGAAAAGATCAGGACAACGAGCCACGACGGGCCGGCGAGGCAAATTAGGCGCCGATAGATACCAGGCAATGGCCCAGGCGGCGGACAGCGGCCTTCCGGCGCGGGAATGCAGGCCCAGTCCCACTCGCAGGTCAAGGCTCGGTTTCTTCCTGAAAATGGCGGGCGGAACCGTCAAATCGTCCACGGTGCGTTGTTCGCCATTCTGCGTGCTCAGATAGTCCAAGAAGGAACTCGCGTAGGCGCAAAAGCTGCCCTTGTTGCCGTATAGATGGAGCAATCGCCGTACCTCTTGCTCGATTAAGGGGAGTTCAGCGTTGGTCTGGGGATCGTTGATTGCGTCCCACAACGCCCGACGTTCCAGTCCGTAGAAATAAAGGAAAACGTAGCCGAGGTCCGCTTCGGGATCGCATTTCCCCGTAGCCAGCCACCGCAGATAGGAGGCGCGGGCCTCTGGCGTGATTGTGTCGTACCCGGGCCAATAGCTCGTAAAGCGCGCATGGCAATTGGCGGCGGATTGCTCGACCGGTTGAGCAGGGTCGATGAGGGCGGGTTCCGGGCCGTGTCCTCGAACCGAGGCGAGTTGGGTGCCGACGTAGATCATCCCCCCCTGAATCAGCACGCCTTTCACGGTGACGTCTTTGTTCGGCGGAACCCAGCAGTCGGCCGAGGTCTGGGGTTGCCGCTGAATGCTAAAGGAGGCGGGAGGTTTGGGAATGGAGACAACGGCCGGGGGCGGCGTTGATGCTAGAGCTAGTTCAACAGGTTCGACCGCGCCGGCAATTTGAGGCGCCCGAGTTTTAGGGGTGGCTACAGTTTGTGGTTTATGGGTTGCAGACTTGCGGCGAGCGATCAAAACTATCGCCGCCGTAAGTAGCAGAATAAGCAGCAGCCACGTCATAGGGACCGTCGTCCTGTGTTGGCGATTTTAAAGCAGCACGGCCCGGAAACTCTGGAAAGTTTAGCGCGGAAAGGATAAGTAGGGAAGGCCGAGCGAAAAATCAAAATGGCCCTACTTGCGTGCGAGAGACAGAAGTGTCAGGTCACGACTAAAGTCGTGCCCTGACACGTTTCGCTCCGGAAAGATCGAACCGCAACCCCCAAACTAAGCGGCATTGGGTGTATGCTGGCGGAAAACGCGGGTAGTCACAGGACGCATCGAACCAGTAGCGAAGTCTGCGCGAATTCCGGTTGTCAACGAACGGGCCCCCACAACTAAAAACTGAGGCGTCGAGGCATTCACAGACGCCGCAAGGAGAATAGGAATGAAACGAGCCGTCATGATCCGCACAGCAATCTTGTCCTTGTTATTGGGAAGCAGTGCCGCGGTCTACGCGCAGCACGATCAGCAAGGTCACGAGCAAGAGGGCAAGGAGCAGGCCCGGCCCGCGCAGCAGCATGCGCAACCGGCACGACCCGCGCCCGCCAAGCCCCAGCCGAGCTACGGCGGCGCCTATCACGGAGGCGTTCAGGCCAACGGACCCACGCATGGGGGCGTACACCATAGCGGCGTTCCGCAACATCAAGGGCAGGTGCACGCCGGCTTTGTCCAGTCACGCGCTCACTCGTGGAGCGGCGATCACCATACTTGGACGCAGCGTGGCGGCTATAACGGTTACCGTATTCCCGATGACCGTTTCAAACTTTATTTTGGCAACGCTCATTTTTTTCGCATCTCCGGCCTTCCTCTGGTGTTTGTAGGAGGGTATCCACGTTTCCAGTACGACGGCTATTGGGTGACGTTCATGGATCCGTGGCCGGAATCGTGGCCGGACAATTGGTATGAAACCGATGATGTCTATCTCGATTACACCAACGATGGATACTATTTATACGACCGCGAGCGTCCTGGAATCGGTATTGCAGTCACCGTCTCGTTCTAAGACGGAGGAGGTCTACCCATCATGAATTGCCTGGAACCTGCATCAAGATTCTCCGGGCCTGGACGGAGTAAGCGGATTTCGGTTCTGCTGTTAGCGTGCGCACTGTTGTTGACGACTTGGCCACCAAGCCTGATGGCCCAGCAGCCCGCGCCGGCAGCCGCGCCCGCCCCTCCGCCCGCGCCGCCCTATACGCAACAGAGTGCCCGGCAACTACAGCAGCTGGTCGCGCCGATCGCCCTGTATCCGGATTCGCTGGTGGCTCAGATCCTGGCGGCAGCCACCTTTCCCGAGCAGGTCGTTCAAGCGGATCGCTTCGTGCAAGCGCATCCCGAGTTGAAAGGCGATGCCTTCGCGCGAGCGGTGGATCAACAACCCTGGGACCCCAGCGTTAAGGCGATCACAGCTTTTCCCACTGTCCTGGGAAATATGGACAAGAACCTGTCTTGGACGTCCTCTTTAGGGGACGCCTATTACAACCAGCAAGCGGACGTGATGGATGCCATACAGGTAATGCGCCGGCAAGCGCAACAAGCCGGCAATCTGAAGACCACGCCGCAGCAAACCGTTACCGTGCAAAGCGGGACGGTGATCGTTCAGCCCGCCAGCCCCGACGTGGTTTACGTTCCCGCCTATGACCCCTGGTTGGTCTATGGCGTTCCCATCGCGGCGTGGCCCGGCTGGTATCCCTATCCGGGGATTTGGTTTGGCGGCCCCTACCTGTCGTTTGGCTTCGGTTTCGGTGTCGGTTTCTTCGGCGGTTTTGGATGGGGCTGGCCCCATTGGGGATTCGATTGGCACAACCGGTTCATCGTATACAACCACGGCGCCTATTACTCGCGAAGCAGAACGTTTTATAACCGGAGCAGCTTCTATCGCGGCGGAGTTAATGGCCGGGGCTACGCGCGGCCGGCGGTCGGGGCGCGTGGCGCAGCCTACAGCCGTTCGGGGGCGGCGCCGCGGCCTTTCAACGGCAATGCCCAGGCGGCTCGCGGATACGCCGCACCCGGGGGACAGAGTGGCGTCCGTTCGGGAGCCTTTAGCGGTTATGACCGCGGCGGACAAACCCGGAGCTTCTCCTCCCGGGGAAGCGCTAGCCTGGGTGGCGGACATGCCGGGGGCGGCGGCGCCCGCGGCGGGCGCCGGTGATCGGGTGATCTTTGACAAAGGGAGACAAGCCTTATGCTGCGAACTACGCTGAATCGCGATAACTTTTGCTGGACCAATCTCGCGCCATTGGCCGCGCTCGCTACTGTTCTGGTGCTGTGCTTGCCCGTCCTCTCCACGGCGCAGCAGCCCGGCCAAAAAACGTTTTCCTCGGCGGAAGAGGCAAGCAACGCCATGGTGAAGGCAGCGCAGAGTAACGACGAAGCGGCGTTGCTTAGCATTCTCGGGGCGGACGGAAAGCAAATCGTCTCCTCCGGAGACGAAACCGAGGATAATCAGAGCCGCGCGAATTTCGTGCAGAAATATCAGGAAATGCATCGCCTGGTAAAAGAACCGGACGGGACCACGGTCCTGTATATCGGCGCGGAAAATTGGCCTACGCCTATCCCCCTGGTGAACAAAGGGCAGGCGTGGTATTTCGATACCGAGGCGGGGAAAAAAGAAATTCTGTTTCGACGAATTGGCCGGAATGAGATTTCGTCCTTGCGCGTCTGTCAGGAGCTAGTGGCGGCGCAAAAGGAATACTCCGCCGCGGGAAATAACGAATACGCCCAGAAAATCTTTAGTGACAAAGACCAGCACAATGGCCTTTATTGGAAGGCCGCAAATGGCGAACCGCCAAGCCCCGTGGGTCCCTTGGTCGCCTTGGCGGCCGCGAAAGATCATACCAACGAACAGGAAGCGACCCCTTACCGTGGTTATTATTACCGGCTGCTGACGAGGCAGGGTAAGGATGCTTCCGGGGGCGCGAAGAGTTACGTCGTAGACGGCAAAATGACTGGGGGCTTCGCCTTCGTGGCGTATCCGGCCGAATACCGATCCTCCGGCGTCATGACTTTTATGGTTGGTCAGGATGGCGTGGTCTATCAGAAAGATCTGGGCAAGAAGACGGAGACTCTCGTCACCGCAATGACGGAATATAACCCCGATGCGAGTTGGCAAAAAGCCGAAGTGCCGCAGGAAGAGGCGGCTGAGGGCGAAGTGGGTAAGTGAGCGTTCCGCGTTTTGAGTAACCGGAATCTCGCGCTGAGTTGCCGGGGCGTTCCAGGCGGGGTCCATAGTGCGGGAGATTCCAGTGAAAAATGGAACGCAGAGGACGCTAAGGACGCAGAGGAAATTAAATAAGCAACCAGGGAAGACCGGAAATAGCTTTCCGGCCTTCTTCTTTTGAGCCCTCCGAGTCCATTGCGTCCTCTGCGTTCGAAGTTTCCGGAAAGGAAGCGGAGGTGCTGGGGTTTCACGGCCCAAGTCTCCAGAAAGGCATGCGGATTATTGGCTTGCCACGCGGGCACGGGTGGCAATTCTCTCCCGCTTGCCCTCTTTTCGTGGCGCTTTTCTCGCCGAAGCCTTTGCTGCCACTTCCGGCTGTGGCTTATCGATGCTTTCCACGGTCAAGCGTAGCCCCAGTGCGGACGCCATGTTCACAAGAGCGTCGAGCGAGAAGCGTGAAATTCGAGCGCGCAAAAGATCATTGATGCGCGGTTGCGTGACGCCGCAGCGGCGGGCGGCTTCCACCTGGGTCCACTGGTTGCCTTTTACGATTCCAGCGATTTTGTGTATCAGTTCAGCCCTGGCTCGCAGGTTGGCAGCTTGTTCCGTGGTGTCCGAAATCGCATCCCAGACGCTTGCAAAGACTTTAGTGTTCTTCATTTCAATTCCCTCGGCAACTGGCGGAAGCGGTCCTTGGCTATTTGGATGTCCCGCTTGGTTGTTCTTTGCGTCCTCTTCTGGAACGCATGTAGCACGAATATCGCGTCAGCGCGTCTGGCCGTGTAAACCACACGATAGGTGCCGGATTCCTCCCAAATACGCAGTTCTTCTACACCAGCGCCGATACTCGGCATGGACTTGAAGTCCAGGGGATGCTCGCCTCGCTGCAGCAACTCAAGTTGGTAGCCGGCCTCGTGTTTTGCGACATCCGGGAACTGCGTATGACCTTCAACGAATCCCCACGGAAGGCGATCGGCTTCATGGATGACACTATATTGGTTTGGATATAGATAAGCAAGCTTGGCGACAAGAACTTGCGCTGAGGCGATTGATTGAAGGGAGAATGCGCTCACCAGGAAGGGATTTGCTGCGTTCGTCGAAGCGCGACGCCGCGACACATCACTCTAGGTTGTGCCCCCCGTCACAAGGAGCCATGAGTTAGCCACGCTATACTCGCACCAATATTTTGCACTCTCCCAATTCAGCGAGTGCGTGGGGCATCAGCGTGGGAAAGACAATGGGCCGGCAAGCGGCAGCCGTTCCGGGTCTACGCGTGGCTATCTGCATATCATTATGGCGAATCTAAAAGATGTAAGTCACCTTCTCCGGTTGGCAGGCGTCTTCCTGGTGGGGTTTATCGTGTTCCTCTTGCTGCGCGGTGTCCTGATTCCGCGCTCTTTTGGACAATACGGGCACTATCGCGGAGCAGCCATCGCCGAGATCTCGGCTCGGCCGATTTCCTTTGCCGGCCACCAGGCGTGTGAGAGCTGTCATTCCGACGTTCTGGAAACGAAGGCAAAGGGGAAGCACAAGGGAGTCGCGTGCGAGGCCTGTCATGGAGCGCTCGCCAAGCATGCGGAAGACCCCACCGCGCTCCAGCCAGCGAAGTTAGATACCGCTGTGCTGTGCGCCCACTGTCACGAAGCCAACATCGCCAAACCCGCGGGCTTCCCGCAGGTCGATACGGCGGATCACTCCTCTGGGCTCGCTTGCAATACGTGCCATCACCCGCACAGCCCGGTGATCGAGTCGGGAGCTGCCCAGTGAACTTTACACGCCGTCAAATACTGATTCTGTTACCCGCTGCCGCCGTCGCGTGGAAGTTCGTAGTCGCTGGAACCCCCGAGGCGTCACCCAACTACAAAACGACGGAACACTGGTGGGGCATGTGGATCGATATCACCAAGTGCATTGGCTGCGGCACGTGTGTTCGCGGCTGCCAGGCGGAGAACGAGGTGCCGGACGGTTATTTCCGCACCTGGGTCGAACGCTACCACGTCGCCGATGGCGGCATGGAAAATCCCGTCGTGGATTCTCCGGACGGGGGCAAGAAGGGGTTTCCCCCAGTTGCCTATGCTGGCGGGAAGAACTTCTTCGTTCCCAAAATGTGCAACCATTGCGCTGATTCACCCTGCACCCAGGTCTGTCCCGTGGGGGCAACCTTTGTCAGCCCGGACGGGGTGGTGCTGGTGGATGCGAAGTACTGTCTGGGCTGCCGTTATTGTATCCAGGCGTGCCCCTACGGGTGCCGCTTCCTGAATCCCCAGAGGAAAACAGCGGAAAAATGCACGCTGTGCTATCACCGCATTACGAAGGGTCTCACGACGGCCTGCTGCGAGGTCTGCCCCACCGGGGCGCGTCAGTTGGCGGACCTGAAGAATCCCAAGGATCCGATTCATGAGCTCCTGCGGACCCACAGTGTGCAGGTGTTGAAACCGCACTTGGCCACCGGAGCAAAGCTCTACTACAACGGTTTGGATGGCTCGGTACGATAAGGAGAGTGGTCAGTGATACCCGTCGACGGTTTCATGTACCCGAATGAAGTGGAACTCCAGTGGAGTGTACTGATCGTCCTTTATCCGTACCTCACTGGGCTGGTGGCTGGCGCATTCATTTTGGCGTCGCTGGAGCGTGTCTTCAATGTCGAAGCGGTCAAGCCCACTTATCGACTGGCCCTGCTGACGGCGCTGGCATTTTTGCTGGTCGCGCCGCTGCCGTTGCAGTTGCACCTCGGACACCCGGAACGTTCCTTTGAGATGTATCTTACGCCGCACACATCTTCGGCCATGGCGATGTTCGGCTTCGTGTATCTGTGGTATTTGCTCGCTGTTCTAGTCGTCGAAATCTGGCTCGATTACCGCCGCGACATCGTGGTGTTGTCCCAGTCCAGCAGCGGGTGGAAACGCCTGGTCTATCGCGTGCTGACCCTCGGCTCGGACAACATCAGCGAGCGTGCTCTGCGGATTGACGACAAGGTGGGACGCATCGTCACCATCATCGGGATTCCTTCGGCTTTTCTGCTGCACGGTTACGTGGGCTTCATCTTCGGCTCGGTGAAAGCGAATCCCTGGTGGTCTTCGCCCCTGATGCCGGTAGTGTTTCTGTTCTCCGCCATGGTTTCCGGCATTGCGATGGTGCTGTTGCTCTACATGCTGATAAGCCGTCTTCGCCGCGTGACCATCGATATGGCTTGTGTGGACACGATTGCAAAGTACCTCTTCTATACGTTTATCATCGACTTCGCTCTCGAAATGCTGGACTTGGTTCACCGCATTTACGAGGCCGACGAATCGTTCCGCAGCCTCGACTTCATGGTCCACACGCGCCTTTATCTGCCGCACGTGGTGATTCAGATACTGCTCGGTACGGTAGCTCCCATTGCGTTGCTGGCGATTACTCAGGTGTTCCCGTTCTCGGCCATAGTGCGAAAGTCCCTCTATGTACTTTCGGGATGCCTCTGCCAAATCGGTATCTTCGCCATGCGCTGGAACGTCGTGATCGGGGGGCAGCTTTTCTCCAAGAGCTTCCTCGGTTACACCACCTATAAGATGGCTTTCGTTACGCGAGAAGGATTATTGGCCGCGATAGTGCTTACCGTTCTCCCTTTCGTCATCCTGTGGGTGCTGGTGCAACTCTTTCCGCCGTGGCAGGCCAAACCGGAGGCGGCGACTCCACCGCTTGCGGTTTCCGTTGCTGGCGGAAAGGAATAGCGATTCCGCGATTGCGTTCCTTGTGCTTTTCGGCTGGTCCGGGAGTGGCGGCTTATGCCTCGAACGTTTTCTCAATCAGAGAGGCTTGAGAACAACGATAGCGTCGTCATCGTGGGCGGAGGGCCCGCGGGTTCGTTGTTCGCTATTACGTTTCTCCGGGAAGCCCGGCGCCTCAACCTGCACCTCGACGTTGTCATCGTCGAGAAGCGTCGTCCGATTGGGCGAGATGCGGATAGCTTCCAATGCAAGGGATGTAACTTCTGCGCGGGCATCATCTCCCCGAGGATGAATGAGGTACTCGACCAGTTAGGTCTCGTCGTTCCAGACGAGATCATCGAGGAACACATCGAGTACGTTTGGATACAGGGCCAGTGGAAGAACTTCCGGCTGCGAGTTCCCAACAACATGAAGATGTACTCGGTCTTCCGGGGTTCGTTGCCGGGCAGACGGCTCGGCAGCGGCGACGGATTCGATGCGTTTTTGCTGGGTAAGGCGGTCAAGGAGGGCGCGCGCATTCTGCTCGGCGAAGCTCAGGCTCTCGCTTATGGCCCCTCCGGGAAGCCCATCTTGACGGTGGCTACACCATCGGGAGAGAGGGTGGCGCTCGACGCCGGGTTTGTGACCTTCGCTACGGGAATCAATGCGCACCTGGGCGCCGATTATAGTGACGATGCCCTGCTGGCTTCGATCAAGCGCCTGAATCCAGCGTTCGTTCCAAGCCGCTCCCGGAAGGCCTTCATCTTCGAGCTTGAAGTGGGCGAGGACTATCTGCAGCGAAACATGCATCGGGAAGTGCACTTTATCGAGTCCGGCTCCAAGCGCCTCGCACTGGAGCACGCCGCGCTTCTCCCCAAGGGAAGATTCCTGACCGTGGCCATGATCGGCCGGTGTATCGACCAAGCGGTCTTGCCACGAGACAGCCAGCAGATGATCTACGATTTTTTAACCCTGCCGCAAATCGACCGCATTTTGCCAGGCATCGAGGCCGCTCCCATCGCCTGTGCGTGTGCTCCCAGAATGACGGACATCACGGCTAAATCCCCCTTCGGCGATCGGTTTGCGATCATCGGGGACGCCGCCGGGTCGCGCTTGAATAAGGACGGCCTGTTCTCGGCCTACGTGACGGCCAGCCAACTGGCGCAGGTCGTGCTCCATAATGGAATCGACAAACCATCTCTGGCGCGAGGATACGGCAAGGCCATCAACTGGCTCGCGACAGACAACCGCTTCGGGCGGTTGGTGTTCGGGATGAGCCGTATGGCATTCACCGGGCCGGTGGTCAGCCGCATCACCTACCAGGCCTTTGCCACCGAACAGAAGATGCGCGACCTGCGTAGGCGGCCTTTGAGCGAGGTGCTCTGGAAAATCGCCAGTGGCACGGCCGAGTATCGGGAAGTGCTGGGGGAGATGTTCGGCTACGGCGTGCTGCGTTCGCTGCTTACCGGTACGGCGGTGACCGTGAGGAACGTATTGTGCGAGGTTTTTTTCGGCCTCAAATGGGGACAATACGGGCGCTATCCGACAGTGGTCTTAAAGGAAAGGCGCGAGGCGCTTAAGCGGGCCTTGGCGTCCAGCGTCGAAGTGGAGCTGGGCGGTTCGCCTGATTTCGAGCGAATGTATGTGATCAAGATCCGCGGTTCGGAGGAAGAAATACTGGAAGAGCTGGCCTCCTTCGGCAAGCCTGACGCGAGCTTCGCGAACCTGCGATTCCTGGAGGTTCGACAGATACACGGAGAACCCAACCAGGTCGGATCGGTCGTCCGTTACCGGATCCCGCTAGCCGGATTATCCGCGGAAATGCGGCTGACTAAGAGGGTGGGCGACGAAACTTTGATGTATCAGGTGAGCGAAGAGTTTGCGGACCAAGGGAAATTGATCTTTAACCTCGCACCAACCAAGGACAAGAATGTCAAACTTTCCATCTATGCGGCATTCGACTACAAGCGGGGCGCCAGTTTCGCCAGTCGGGTTTTATGGAGGATCGTAAGAGCGTTATTTCCCGGATTCTTGCACGACGTCGTCTGGAACCATGCCCTGTGTACCATCAAGGAGGAAGTCGAGCGGAAGCACAACTAACCCTCTGCACGTTCCACGTTTCAGGGCAGCCGTCGGTCGTTGATCGTCGGTCGTCGGCCGGACGGCCCCCAAACCCAAGGTTCTACGTTTCACGTTCTACGTTCCACGTCAAAACCGCAATAGGCGATTCCCGCCCCCCGTCGTTTCCGTGTATTCCGTGTCTTTAAAACCTTGTCTTTCTGCTGTATCGTGTACCCAGACCGAATGAAAGCGCGAATCGAGCAAAAACGCGAGCAGCTTGCCGACCTTTGCCGCCAGCACCACGTGCAGCGGCTGGCCTTGTTTGGCTCGGCCCTCCGCGAGGATTTCGACCCGGAGCATAGCGATCTTGATTTTTTGGTCGAGTTCCAATCCTTGCCGGTCGGTACCTACGCGGACACTTACTTTGGTCTGATTGATGCTCTGGAAAGTCTTTTCGAGCGCCGAGTAGACTTGGTTGAAGCTGGGTCCGTTCGGAATCCTTATATTCGCCGCGAAATCGAAGCCCATCAGGAAACGCTCTATGCGGCGTGACTTGCGGGCGTACCTCTGGGATATCGAGCAAGCCGCCGGTAACATTCAGGACTTTACCCAGGGCAAGCAGTTGAGCGATTACCAGCAAGATGCCATGCTGCGCGCCGCCGTCGAACGCTGCTTTGAGAGGATGGGCGAAGCCCTGTCCCAAGCCCTTCGCTCATTCCCGGAGATTGCCGGTCGCATCACGAACGAGCAACAGATCAAGGTTCGCCGCTCCGCCGAAGGCAGCCGCAAGCAGCAAGTCATAAGCAACAAGCCAAGCAATTGGCGGGCTACCCGCTTGTTGTTGGTTTTTCAATCACTTCGCCGAGTCCGCATGGAGAATCCTAACGAGGCTCCGCCTCAGACCGACGAGGAGGTAGCGCCGCCGTCTCGGCGGCTGTCCTGTGGGCGTCTCGCCCACAGTGGTTTTCGATCGTGCAGCCGGGACGGCTGCACCGACAGCCGGCGAGACGCCGGCGCTACATCGCGCCGACCGCTTGGTCAAAACGTTGACTCATTTACATCAACTTTTTGAAATCTAGGGGATAGCCGGGGAGTTGGCCCTCAAGTGAATCGTGAAGAGATCATAGCCCGGTTACGGGAAAACGAGGTGGCATTGCGGACGCGGGGTGTTGCTCACGTTGCCTTGTTTGGTTCGCGGGCGCGCGGCGATCAACGGCCGGAGAGCGACACCGACATCATGATCGAGTTCGATCCTACGGCCGAGATTACCGTTTTCGACTATGCCGGTCTGAAGAACGACATCGCCGCCTTGTTTGACGGCCCCGTCGACGTGGTCAACCGCGACGGACTGAAGGCTTATGTGAAGCCCGCCGCGGTTACTGATGCTATCTATGCGTTCTAACATCACAGCGGCGGCGCTGACGCCCGGTGTACAACCGGTGGAAGCGTTGGGCTTTAGCCCGACGAACCAAACGCCCTTAAGACGTGGGCCTTTAGGCCCGGTGGCGCGGGATTCACTTCCAGTGCCTGAGAGGCCGAACAGCATACACCGGGCCTGAAGGCCCGTCTGCAAGCGAACGTCCGGTCACCGGGCTGAAGCCCGGTGCTTCCACCTGGGTGTATGCCCGAACCCCGACTGCCAAGCAGTGCACTCCCGTCATGAGTGCAAGGCCTGGGAACGCGGGCTTCCAGCCCGCACTCGCTTCCACCATGACCCAGTGCTTCAATCTAGGCTAGCAGTCGCCACCCTTGTCCTTGTTGCAGGGATTACTCCACCCGCCGTCGTTGACGATTAGTTCGTCCGCCGCCTTCGGTCCCCAGCTCAGGCGTCGGTAGGGGAGAGCCTTATTGTGCTTTTTAAGCACCGGATCGACTACCGCCCAGGCGGCTTCAATGGCGTCTTCGCGGGTAAAAAGCGATCCATTGCCATTCATGGCATCGCGCAAAAGCCGCTCGTAGGGCGCTTCCTCTCCCGGTTGCTCTTCGAGTAAGTAAAGTTCTCGTTGCTCTCCGATAAATTCCTTCCCCGCGAGTTTGACGCGGGCCGCCAGAGCAATGGCCGCGCTGGGAGAAAGCCGGAAGCGCAGGTAGTTAGGCAAGCCGGCGAGGGGCAGGGAATCGGCGAAAAGCCGTTGTGGCGGCGGTTTCAATTCCACCAGGATCTCAGTCGCGGTAGTGGCCAGATATTTGCCGGAGCGTAGATACCAGGGCACTCCCTCCCAGCGCCAGGAATCGATAAAGAGCCGCAGGGCGCAGAAGGTCTCGACGTCGGAGTTTTTCGCTACGGCCGGCTCCTTGCGATACCCGGCGTATTGGCCGCGAACCAGGTCACCCGGCTTGAGCGGGCGCATAGCTTCGAAGACTTTGGCCTTCTCGCTGTGCACAGCTCCAAAGTTTCTGGTGGCCGGTGGCTCCATGGCCAGCAGTGCCACGATCTGAAAAAGATGGTTCTGGACGACATCGCGCAGGCAGCCGGCGGTTTCATAAAACGCACCCCGGCCTTCCACTCCAAAGTCCTCGGAAAGCGTTATCTGGACGCTGGAGACATAGTTGCGGTTCCAGATCGGTTCCAGAAACGAATTGGCGAAACGGAAATAGAGGATATTCATAATCGCCTCTTTTCCGAGGAAGTGATCGATGCGGAAAATCGAATCTTCCGGGAACACCGTATGCGCCACCCGATTGAGTTCGCGCGCGGAGGCCAAATCGCGGCCAAACGGCTTTTCGACAATGACGCGGGCATTCTCGACCAAGTGCGCGGCGCCCAGTTCCTTGAGCACGGTTTCAAACAGCGAGGGCGGAATAGCCAGATAGTGAGCCGGCCGCTGGGCGCGGCCCAACGCCTTCTTGATTGCCTGGAAGGTGCCCGGGTCCTGGTAATCTCCGCTCACATACTGGAACAGCGACAGAAGAGACTTAAGAGCGCGCGGGTCATCGATGCCGCCGGAGTGGCGGATGCTGTCCGTTATGCGCTTATGCAGACTTGCCAGACTCCATTTCGGGAAGGCAACCCCGATGACCGGCACTTTGAGGTCGCCTCGTTTCACCATTGCATAGAGTGCCGGAAAAATTTTCTTGTGGGCGAGATCGCCCGTCACCCCGAAAAGCACCAGGGCATCTGAACGGGAGACAGTCATCGGGCATCTTCCTTCCGTGTCATGATTATCTTCTCACCTCTTGTCGGGGCAGCGCCGGATCTTCAATCGTATTATGATGCATCCGTAGGGCTACCCATTCGGTTTTTACCGGCCCGCGCTTTCATCGCCGTTTTGCATCGTAAAGAGGTTATGAACGTAAACCCCGCCGCAGGAAAAATCGCTGAAGCTTCGATTCTGGTGAATGTGCCCAGACTCGTTACCGCCTATTATGAAGATCGTCCGGATCCGCGCGTTCCGGAACAACGCGTTGCCTTCGGCACCTCGGGACATCGTGGTTCCGCATTTGCCAAGGCATTTAATGAATGGCATATCCTGGCCATCTCGCAAGCGATTTGCTTGTACCGGAAGCAGCAGAAGATTGACGGTCCGCTGTTTCTAGGTATGGATACCCACGCGCTTTCGGTTCCGGCGCTGGCCAGCGCGCTGGAGGTATTGGCGGCGAACGAAGTTGAGGTGATGATTGCGCCAGGGGACGAATATACTCCGACTCCGGCTATTTCCCACGCGATTCTCACCTACAACCGCGGGCGCAAGACTGGACTGGCCGACGGCATCGTCATCACGCCCTCCCACAATCCGCCCCACGACGGCGGCTTCAAATACAATCCTCCCAACGGCGGTCCGGCCGAATCTTCCATCACGGCCTGGATCGGCGCAAAGGCCAATGAGTTTCTCCAGAACGCTTTGGCCGGGGTTAAACGAATTCTCTACGAAAAAGCTCTGCGGGCTCCCACCACGCACCAGCACGACTACATCAATGCCTACGTCGCTGATCTGGCCAATGTTATCGACATGGATGCCATTGGCGCCGCGAAGATCCGCATGGGCGTTGATCCGCTAGGTGGCGCCGGGGTCCATTATTGGGGACCGATCGCCGAGCGTTACGGCTTGAACCTCACGGTGGTAAACCCGGATGTCGATCCGACTTTCCGTTTTATGACGGTGGATTGGGATGGCCAGATCCGCATGGATCCCTCCTCGCCCTACGCTATGCAAAGCCTGATCGGCATGAAGGATCGCTTCGATATCGCCTTTGCCTGCGATACCGACCATGATCGCCACGGGATCGTTACGAAAAGCGCGGGATTGTTGCCGCCTAACCATTATCTTTCCGTCGCCATTTCCTACCTGTTCGAACACCGGCCGCGCTGGGGCAAGGACGCCGCAGTCGGGAAGACCGTGGTGAGCAGCCAGATGATCGATCGTGTGGCCGCGAAGCTCGGCCGCAAGCTGTGCGAGGTCCCGGTCGGATTCAAGTGGTTCGTGGATGGCCTGCTGGATGGCTCGCTGGGCTTTGGCGGGGAAGAAAGCGCGGGGGCGTCGTTCCTCCGCATGGATGGCAGCGTCTGGACGACGGACAAGGATGGAATGATTCCGGCGTTGCTGTCGGCCGAGATGACGGTGAAGATGGGTCGCGATCCTGGGGAACTCTACCGCGAACTCACGCGTGAGTTCGGGGAGCCGGTATACGACCGCGTGGAAGCGCCGGCTACCCCGGAGCAGAAACAATTGCTGGAGAAACTTTCGCCCCAGCAGGTCCGGTCTACCGATCTGGCCGGAGAAAAAATTCAGACCATCCTGACCCGCGCGCCCAGCAATGGTGCGCCCATCGGCGGGCTGAAGGTAATTGCCGAAAGCGGATGGTTTGCGGCGCGTCCTTCGGGCACGGAAAACATTTATAAGATATACGCCGAGAGTTTTCGGGGAGCGGATCATCTGTGCCGCATTTTGGAGGAAGCGCAGGCGATTGTCAGTGATACGCTGGCGGCGCCGCTTCCGGCGGAGAAACCATGAGCGAGCAATCCCGCACCATTCATCCGATTTACAATCTTTTGCCCATCGACATTGAAGGCTTCGATGCGCTGGCGGAGCTTGCCCTCGATTTGGGTGCGCGCTGGAATCACACTACGGACAATGTGTGGCAGCAACTGGATGCCACACTATGGAAGCTGACGCATAATCCCTGGGTGGTGCTGCAGACGGTATCGCGTGACCGGATCGAGAGTATGTTCGCCGATTCCGCTTTTCGCAAGACAGTGGATGCTCTGGTGCGAACCAAACGACAGGCGGACAAAGCGCCGGCGTGGTTTCAGCAGAGCTATCCGCAAAGCGCGTTAACTTGCGTGGCTTATTTCAGCATGGAATTCATGTTGAGCGAAGCGCTGCCCATATACTCGGGCGGACTCGGCAATGTGGCCGGGGATCAACTGAAAACCGCCAGCGACTTGGGTGTGCCGGTGGTCGGGGTGGGACTGCTGTATCAGCGCGGCTATTTCCGGCAAGTAATCGACAAAGACGGGGCGCAACAAGCGCTTTTCCCGTACAACGATCCCGGACAGCTGCCGATTACGCCGGTGCGCCGTTCCGATGGGGAATGGTTGCGGTTGGAAATCGAGTTGCCGGGATACTCGGTCTGGCTGCGGGCCTGGCAGGTTCAAGTGGGACGGGTGAAGCTTTACCTGCTGGATAGCAATGATGCGGCGAACTTTCCCGCGCATCGCGGGATTACCAGCGAACTGTATGGCGGCGGGCCGGAGCTGCGCCTTAAGCAGGAGCTGCTTCTGGGGATCGGCGGATGGCGCTTGCTGAGCGCCCTGGGTATTCAGCCGGAAGTTTGTCATCTCAATGAGGGACACGCCGCCTTTGCCGTACTGGAGCGCGCTCGCGGCTTCATGCAAGAGGCCGCGCAACCTTTTGAAGTCGCACTGGCCGTAACGCGCGCGGGGAATCTGTTTACTACCCACACCGCGGTGGCCGCCGGCTTTGACCGGTATACGCCGGCGCTCATAGAACAATACGGCGCCCGTTACGCCGAGAAGAAACTTGGCATATCGCTCCACGATCTACTGGCCCTGGGTCGGCAGAATCCCGACGACTCGACGGAGAGTTTCAATATGGCCTATCTGGCCATACGCGGCAGTGGAGCGGTGAATGGAGTCAGCCGCTTGCATGGCCAGGTCAGCCGCAATCTCTTTGCTCCGCTGTTTCCCCGTTGGCCGGAGAGCGAGGTGCCCGTTGGCTACGTGACCAACGGAGTCCACATGCCAACCTGGGACTCGGCTCCCGCCGACGAACTGTGGAAGAAAGCCTGCGGCAAGGACCGCTGGCTGGGCGACACGGAAGCGTTGGAGCAGCACATGCGTGCGGTTTCCGACGCCGAGCTGTGGCAATTCCGTCTCGCCGCCAGTAAAGCTCTGGTGGAATATGCGCGGGAGCGCTTGGCCACGGAACTCACTGCGTCCGGGGAGCCGCCAGAATCAGTGGAGCGGGCTAAGCACCTCTTCGATCCCAATGCCTTGACCCTGGGTTTTGCGCGGCGTTTCGCAACTTACAAACGACCGAACTTACTGCTGCACGACCCGCAACGGCTGCTCCGTCTCTTGAGTAATCCGCAGCGTCCGGTGCAACTCATCATTGCCGGCAAGGCGCACCCGGCCGATGAAGCGGGAAGGGCTCTGATTCAGGAGTGGATTCGTTTCATCCGCCGCCCCGAAGTTCGCCCTCATATTATTTTTCTGGGCGATTACGACATGCTGTTAACCGAACATCTGGTGCAGGGCGTGGATGTATGGATCAACACCCCGCGCCGGCCCTGGGAAGCTTGCGGGACCAGTGGAATGAAAGTGCTGGTCAATGGCGGCATCAATCTTTCGGAGTTGGATGGCTGGTGGGCGGAAGCCTATACGCCGGAAGTGGGTTGGGCGTTGGGAGATGGCCAGGAGCATGGCGACGATCCCGCCTGGGACGCCGCCGAGGCCGAAGCTCTCTATGATCTGCTCGAACGGGAAGTGGCGCCGGAATTTTATACCCGCAATGGGAACGGCATTCCCACGGCGTGGGTCAAGCGTATGCGGGAAAGCATGGCACAGTTGACCCCGCGCTTCTCCGCCAATCGCACCGTGCGGGAATATACCGAGCAACACTATCTGCCGGCGGCAGCGGCCTTCCGCCAGCGGGTAGCGGACAAGGGCGCCATGGGCGTTCAGTTGGTCAGTAACCGGCGTGCTTTGGAACAGCGCTGGCCCACTCTGCGCTTTGGGGAACGGACGGTGCTGCCGGACGGAAAGAACCGCACCTTCGAGGCGCATGTCTACCTGGGCGGACTGGACCCGAATGCGGTGCGCGTGGAACTCTATGCCGAGGGTGTGAACGGCGGCGAACCGGTGCGGCAGGAGATGATACCCGTCCGGTCGATGGTGGGCGCCGACGGCGCCATTTATAGTACTCAGGTTCCCACTACCCGTCCGGCAACCGACTACACGGCGCGCATCATACCGCGCGGGGAAGGCGCCGCCATCCCCTTGGAAGATGCGCGAATCATTTGGCAACGATGATGAAGATTACGACCTTATTTCTGGATATTGGCGGTGTATTGCTCACCAATGGGTGGGATCATCTGGCGCGCAAGCGGGCGGCAACCCACTTCAAGCTCGAGATGGCCGAGATGGAGAATCGCCATCGGCTGACCTTTGAAGTCTACGAAGAAGGCAAGCTCACGCTGGACCAATACTTAGATCGGATCGTCTTTTATCGCAAACGAGCGTTTACCCGGAGTCAGTTTCGAAACTTCATGTTGACGCAATCGAAACCTTATCCCGAGATGATCGCCTTGGTCATTCAGCTCAAGGCCCGCTATGGATTGAAGATTGTCGTAGTCAGCAACGAAGGACGCGAGCTGAATGCCTATCGGGTTCGCAAGTTCAAGTTGGATATGTTCGTCGATGCTTTTATCTCCTCCAGCTTTGTTCATATCCGCAAGCCCGACGCGGAGATTCTGCGCATGGCGCTTGATATCGCACAGGCCTCGGCCCGCCAGGTCATCTACATCGAAAATACTCCGTTGTTCGTTGAGATCGCGGAAGGCATTGGCATCCACAGCATATTGCACACCGATTACCGGTCTACCTGCGCGAAGCTGGCTTCCCTGGGATTGCGGAATGATTAAGGACGTTTCGCGGAAGCCCGCCCGTATTCTGACTATCAATGGCGGTTCGTCCAGCATTAAGTTTGCCCTTTTCGAAGCCGCTGATTCCCTGCGGCGGATTCTGGAGGGCGCAATTGAGCGAATCGGATTGCCGGAGGCAACCTTGCAGGTGAAAGGGGCGACCCCGGCGGAGAGCTTTTCGCGGGCGGTAACGGCGCCGGATCACACGGCGGCGGTGGGCGCTCTGATGGATTGGATCGAGGAACACATAGGGCCTGACGCCCTGACCGCGGTGGGGCACCGCGTGGTGCATGGCGGACCGAAATATAGTCAGCCCCAGCAAATTACCGCGAAAATGGTGGAGGAATTGCGCCAGCTCAGTCCCTTCGATCCGGAGCATCTGCCGGAGGAGATCCTGTTGACCGTGGCCTTTCATCAACGCTTTCCCGATCTGCCGCAGGTGGCGTGCTTCGATACCGCCTTTCACCATGATCTGCCGCGCGTGGCGCAGTTGCTGCCTATCCCCCGCCGCTACGAAGCGCAGGGCGTGCGTCGATATGGCTTCCATGGATTGTCCTATGCGTTTCTGATGGGAGAACTGGCCCACTTGGCGGGATCGCAAGCGGCACAAGGCCGGGTGATCCTGGCGCACCTGGGCAACGGCGCCAGTTTGGCGGCGGTGCATGGCGGAAAATCCGTGGATACCAGTATGGGCCTCACCCCGGCTGCCGGCGTGCCCATGAGCACCCGATCGGGCGATCTCGATCCCGGACTGCTTTGGTATTTGGCGCACACTGAGAAAATGACCGCCAGGCAGTTCAACGAAATGGTGAACTTTCAGTCCGGATTGCTGGGGATATCGGAGACCAGCTCCGACATGCGTGATTTATTGAAGTGCGAAGCCGAGGACGTGCGCGCGGCCGAGGCGGTCGCCTTATTTTGTTATCAAGTGAAGAAGTGGGTGGGCGCATTCGCGGCGGCGCTGGGCGGCGTGGATACGCTGGTGTTCGCCGGCGGTATGGGCGAGCATGCGCCTCCCGTCCGCGCCCGGATTTGCCAAGGGCTGGAATTTCTGGGCATCGAACTTGACCAACAAAAAAATGCCAAGAATGAAGGCGTGATTTCCACGGCGGCCAGCCGGGTTACGGTCCGCGTTATTCATACGGACGAAGAACTGATGATTGCGCGTTCAGTGTGTGGCACGCTAGCAATGGAAACGGAGATTTAGACCATGGCCACAAAGACTCTTTCCCCCGAGCTTCTCCATAAAATCGACGCCTATTGGCGCGCCGCCAATTATCTGTCGGTGGGCCAGATTTATCTTTACGACAATCCGCTGTTGCGGCGTCCGCTGGCGCTGGACGATGTGAAGCACATGCTGCTGGGGCACTGGGGGACCACTCCCGGCCAGAACTTTATTTATGCGCACTTGAATCGGGTCATTAAGAAGTATGACCTCGACATGATTTATGTCTCCGGCCCCGGTCACGGCGGTCCGGCCCTGGTGGGCAACACATATTTGGAGGGCACGTACAGCGAGATCTATCCCAATGTCAGCCAGGATGAAGCCGGGCTGCGGCAACTCTTTCTGCAATTTTCATTTCCGGGAGGAATTCCCAGCCACGTATCGCCGGAGTGTCCGGGATCGATCCACGAAGGCGGCGAGTTGGGCTACTCGATCAGCCATTCCTTCGGTGCGGTTTTCGATAATCCCGAGCTCATCGTCGCTTGCGTTGTCGGTGATGGCGAGGCGGAAACAGGAGCCTTGGCGACCGCCTGGCACTCCAATAAGTTTCTCAATCCGGTAAGCGACGGGGCGGTGCTGCCGATCCTGCATTTGAACGGCTTTAAGATCTCCAATCCTACGATTCTGGCCCGCATTAGCCATGAGGAGTTGGAACAGTTACTCCGCGGCTATGGGTGGACGCCCTACTTCGTCGAGGGTCACGAGCCCGAACTGATGCATGAGGCTATGGCCACCACGCTCGATGCGGCGGTGGAGCAGATCAAGAACATCCAGCAGGATGCCCGCGTGCGTGGCAATCACAGCCGCCCGCGCTGGCCCATGATCGTGCTGAATTCTCCCAAGGGCTGGACCGGACCGAAGCAGGTTGACGGAGTGCAAGTGGAAGGTACCTTCCGCGCCCATCAGGTGCCGCTTTCCGATCCGGCTACCCATCCCGAACACCTTAGGCTCTTAGAAGACTGGCTGAAAAGCTACCGGCCGGAGGAACTCTTCGATGAGCGTGGCCGGTTGAAAGCGGAGCTGGCGGAACTGGCGCCCAAGGGGGATCGCCGGATGGGGGCTAATCCTCATGCCAATGGCGGCATTTTGCTGCGCGACCTGCGCATGCCCGATTTCCGCGACTACGCGGAGGATGTACCCGCACCCGGAGTGACCGGAATCGGCGATACGCATGTGCTCGGGCGCTTTCTGCGCGATGTGGCAGAGCTGAATGACGAGCAGAAGAATTTCCGTCTGTTTGGCCCTGACGAGACGCTCTCCAATGGACTGGAAGCCGTCTTTGAGGTAACCCAGCGCCAATGGGAGGCTGCTACCGTTGCCAACGATGAATTCCTCGCCCCGGCGGGGCGGGTGATGGAAATGCTCAGCGAACATCAATGCGAGGGCTGGCTCGAAGGCTACCTGCTCACCGGTCGGCATGGACTCTTCAACTGCTACGAGGCGTTCATACACATCGTCGATTCCATGTTCAATCAGCATGCCAAGTGGCTGAAGGTGACCTCGGGTCTGCCCTGGCGGCGGAAGATTGCTTCGTTAAACTATCTGCTGGCCTCGCATGTCTGGCGTCAGGATCATAACGGCTTCACCCATCAGGATCCCGGCTTCATCGACCATGTCATCAACAAAAAGGCCGAGATCGTGCGGGTGTACCTGCCCCCGGATGCAAATTGCCTGCTCTCGGTTATGGACCATTGCCTGCGCAGCCGGCATTATGTCAACGTCGTGATAGCCGGCAAACATCCGGCGCCGCAGTGGCTGACCATGGATGCCGCCATCAAACACTGCACCGAAGGTATCGGCATCTGGCAGTGGGCCAGCAATGACCACGATGCGGCTCCCGATGTGGTCATGGCCTGTTGTGGCGACGTCCCCACGCTGGAGACCCTCGCCGCCGTCTCCTTTTTACGGGAGCATCTTCCCAGCCTGAAGATCCGGGTCGTCAATGTGGTCGATCTCATGCGGTTGCAACCGCAAACTGAGCACCCACACGGCTTATGCGACAAGGACTTCGACGACCTTTTTACCAAGGACAAGCCGGTTATCTTTGCCTTCCATGCCTATCCGTGGTTGATTCATCGGCTCACCTACCGCCGCACCAATCATGACAATATCCATGTCCGCGGCTACAAGGAGGAGGGCACCATCACCACGCCCTTCGATATGACGGTCTTGAATCAGTTGGACCGCTTCCATCTGGTGATGGACACCATCGACCGGCTGCCGCAGACCGGCGACCAAGGCATCTATTTGAAGCAGCAGCTCAAAGACAAACTCGTCGAGCACAAGCAGTACATCAATAAACACGGCGAGGACCTGCCGGAAATCCGGAATTGGAAGTGGCAATAAGCAAGGTTTCGGAACAACGTCCACCACGGAGACACCGAGTCACGGAGGACACGGAGATTTGTGGAAGAATTTGCTCTTATTCCTCCGTGCCCTCCGTGACTCGGTGTCTCCGTGGTGGATGTTGTCGGGTGGGTCTGTCCAACTCCTGACTCCTGCAATCCGCATCGAAGTTTGCATACGAGGTTTGCAAACTAAGGAGGCAGCCATGCAGCTTACGAGTTCGGCTTTTCAACATCAAGGAGGAATTCCACAAACTTTCACCTGCGATGGCGAGAATAGCTCGCCCGAGTTTTCCTGGAAAGACGCTCCGGCGCAGACCAAATCCTTCGCACTGATCATGGATGATCCCGATGCCCCCAAGGCCGGTGGCTTTACCCATTGGGTGTTGTATAACATTCCTTCGTCGATGGCCTCGATTCCGCCCAATGTGCCACGGCAGGAGCGTGTCTCCGGCCTGGGCGTGCAGGGCAAGAACGACTCGGGAAAGATTGGGTACATGGGGCCCTGCCCGCCTTCCGGAGTTCATCGCTACTTTGTCCGCCTGTATGCGCTGGATACCGAACTGGACCTTAAACCCGGCGCCTCCCGCGAGCGGGTGATGCAAGCCATCCGCGATCATATTATTGAGAAAGCGGAACTTATGGGTACCTACGCTAGAACCGCCAAGAAAGCGGCCTAGCCTGGATTATTCATATGACGCACCTCGTGGGATTGAAAGAGAGTTCTCGCGCACGCTCTGAAGCCCCGCTCGAAAGAAGCCCTGATTCGCCGGTCCCGCTTTAGCGGGACCAGCGCTCTCCGTAGTGAAATGTTCGGGGTATTATGGAACAGAACATTCCATGCTCACCCACACTTCGCAAACGCTTCTCATCGATGCCGACGACACGTTGTGGGCCAACAACGTCTATTTCGAACGGGCCATCGTTAATTTCATATCGTTCTTGAATCACCACGAATATACCCCCGAGCAGGTGCGGACGGTGTTGGACGGGGTGGAGCGGGAATGTATCGTCAAGCACGGCTACGGCTTACACAGCTTCGCTCACGCGCTGGTGGATACCTTTGAGCGATTGGCTGTCGATCCGGTGACTCCGGCGGTCCATGAGATGATTCATGGATTTGCTCATGAGATTGCCGGCAAGCCGATCGAAATCTTTGACGGCGTGCCCGAGACGCTAAGTTATCTGGCCGGCCGCCATCATTTGATTATGCTGACCAAAGGCAATGTCACCGAACAGTCGGGCAAGGTCGAACGTTCGGGGCTGAAGGAGTATTTCTCCGCCGTGGAAATCGTGGCCGAGAAGGATCCGGCGGCCTACCGCTCGGTGGTTCAGAGATACGACCTCATCAAAGACCAGACCTGGATGGTGGGCAATAGCCCGGTCTCGGACATCAATCCCGCTCTGGCAATCGGTTTGAATGCCGTGTTCATTCCCAACGAGTTGACTTGGGTGTTGGAGAACGAAGACGTACGCGCGGAAGGCATCGAAGGACGCCTGTTGGTGGTCGAGCGCTTCGGACAACTGCAAGAGCATTTCTGAATAGAACCCCAGAACCGGAATCTCGCGCTGAGGCGCTGAGGCGCAGAGAGAACAAAGGCCAAATTCCAAAGTGCCAGGGTTCCCCAGACCTTATAGATTTCTTTTGATCGAAATGGCGAGCCGGTTCGATCGAAGAAGCTCTGAAAGTCCTGGAAACCTTTGACCTTGAGACTCGGGCATTTTGGAGCTTTAGAGAAATTTGAAACCTTGACTCTCTTCTCTCTGCGTCTCTGCGCCTCAGCGCGAGATTCCGGTGCGCTTTTCTTCCCGCCGCACCAAACTCACTAATACGAAGCGGTGCGCCCCCGGGTTGAATCCGGGGCGTGGCGTGGTACTCTGCAATTGCTCTGGCATTCTCCCCGACCGACGGCCGGGAACGGTGACTAAAAGAAACTTCCGGCGGCTCCTGCTCACGTTCGAAGCGCTTTCGGACTTGGGACGGGAAATGACCGCTGATCGCGAGTTCCCTGAAACCGCGAGCATCATGCTGACCTCGCTGTGCGAGGCCGTGGGCACGCGGGAAGGTGCGTTGTTTACCTTCAACGACCGGCCTTCGATGTTGAACTCGGTCGCCGCCATCGGCTTCGCGAATTTTCCCGAGGCCGCGTGGATCCCGCTACTGCCCAAACATGTGCACGCGTTTTCCAATTGCCGGGCGCCCGTGTTGGTGACCTCCGGTAACTACGAGCTTTATCTCACTTCCAATGGCAATCTGGCTCCGGAACTGTTCCGCTGCCTGGCGCCGCTGCGTGTGGCGGGAAAATTGGTCGGCGTGGTCGGACTTGGCCGCCGCGAGGGCGAAAACCGTTACGGCATGGATGAATTGGACGCCATTGCCATGTTGGTCAATTACATGGCGCTGGCGGTGCACAATAACATTCTGTCGAAATCGCTGGAGAGCCGCATCTCGGAAAACCTGCGACTGCTCGGGTCATTGCATAACTTCTATGACAATGTACTGGAGACGTTTGCCGCGGCCATCGATATCAAGGACGTGAACGTGCACGGCCACTCGATTCGCGTTGGGCGTTACGCCGCTGCGATCGGCGAAGCCATGGGCATGGGAACCTCGGAAGTGGCCGGCATACGGACCGCCGGATACTTGCACGATGTGGGCATGGTCGCGGTGGACCGGCGTATTTGGCAGAAGCCCGCGAAGTTGGATGACGAGGAGTTTCAAGAGATGGCCGATCACACGCTGGTGGGTCACCGCATCGTCTCCAACGTTGATTTCCCCTGGCCCAAAATTCCGGAAGTAGTGCGCAGCCATCACGAGCGTTCCGATGGTTCCGGCTATCCCGATCACATCCGTCTCGACGAAACCGATCCCGCCGCCAGGGTAGTGGCGGTGGCCGACACTTTTGACGCCATGACCAGTGACCGGCCCTATCGGCACCCGTTATTGATTGGCGAAGCGCTCAGCGAAATCGTGAAGATGACGCCGCAGAAGTTCGACCCGGTTCCGGTTCACGGCCTGTTGGTGCAAGTGCGGCGGGATAGCACGGGCACCAATAAAGTCCGCTTCCTCGATCCTAAGTTGGGCTGCAATATCGGCCCCACCGACGTCGATCAGCTCTCGTCTGTACTGCAGTACAAATTGACCAACGGACGCACGTATAACGCGTAAAACCGCCATTGGCAATTGGCTATTAGCGATTGGCCAAGCCGGGAACCCGGAGCGATTTGCCGCAGATTAACGCAGATAGCCACAGATCTGAGAATTGGTAACCCTGACAACTATAGCTTTGACCGCTTGATCAGCGTTCATCCGCGTTAATCTGCGGCCCCGGTTCGGGTTCGCCAGTAGCCAATAGCTAATTGCGGTTCTTGCTCTCCCCGCACAACTCGTGGGCGATTCGAACATATAATTCCACAGCTTGCAGCAACTCCGCCTTCTCGATAAATTCGCCCTTGGTGTGTGCCGTGTGAATGGAGCCGGGGCCAATCAGTAAAGGCTCTCCCCAGTTGCCGAGGCGCGGAATATCGGTGGTGAATGCCGCCACCATGGTGGGCAGGCCGGGAACGGTGCGCAGTTTGACGAACGGAATTTCCAGCACGAACTCGGCAAGGGCCAAGCCGGATATCGCCTCTTCAATCTCCTGGCGCAAGCGGTCCGAAGATTCCACGAGCCGGTATTGCAATTGCGCGCTGGCGAAATCGGGGACCACATTGGGTGCGCGACCGCCTTCGATCAATCCGATGTTGAGGGTGGAAGGCCCGACCTCGGGATGTACGGCCAATTTCATTGCTCGTAGCCGTTGCAGCGCGTCCAGCAGTTTGTCGATGGCCGACTCTCCCAACTCGGGATACGCCGAGTGCGCCATGCGTCCGGTAGCGGTTAATAACACGCGCAGCGAACCTTTGGATGCCACCGCCAGCCGGTTGTCGGTGGGCTCGCCATTGATCAGATAACGAGATCCCGGAGAAAAGTCATTCGCGGTGGCCGCGCCCAGGCTGTCGCGCTCCTCGCCGACTACATACAGCAACCCGACGTTGATGCCGGCGTCGCGCAGGCGCAGGGCGGCGGCAATCTGGGCCGCTATGATTCCCTTGGCGTCGCATGATCCCCGGCCATAAATACGGGTTTCTTCTTCGCGAGCCGGAGAGAAGGGCGGCACCGTGTCCATGTGGGTAGAAAAAACGATCTCCGGAGTGCCCTCGCTCACAGCATAGACATTGAAGCGTTCCCGCCCGCGGGCTTCGATATCGGAGGGGAAGGGTACCGGCATCTTTTCCGCCTTGAAGCCCAGCGCGGTCAATTCAAACAGCAGGAACTCTCCGACGGCAGCTTCATTGCCGGTGGTCGATTCGATGTCCACCAATTGGCGAGTAAGGGCGATTGGGTCCATATAAACAGAGGATACCAGAGCGGAAAAGCCGTCGTTGGTCGTTGGCCAAAGGCGTTCCACGTTTCTCGTTCCAGTCAAAGGCGGAACGGCAGCGAGGTAGCGCCGGCGTCTCGCCGGCTGTCGGTGCGGACGTCTCGTCCGCGCCTGGCGGCCAGAACTGTGGGCGCGGACGCCCACAGGACAGCCGGCGAGACGCCGGCGCTACCTCGGCTGTGCGATATTTATGTTCTAAGATTGTCTTGTCTATGCTGGATTCACCTGCCAAACCGCGCGTACGTTCATTCTTTATTCAGGGACCGGCGGGACGCCTGGAAGCCCTGCTGTACGAAGGCGCTCCCGAGACTACTCATACCGCGATCGTCTGTCATCCTCATCCGTTGTATGGCGGAGCGATGCATAACCGGGTGGTGTTTCATGCGGCGAAGGCTTTGAGCGGCTTCGGTTTTCCCGTGTTGCGCTTCAATTTTCGCGGTGTCGGCTTGAGTGCCGGGGAACATGATCATGGCCGGGGCGAGATCGAGGACGTGCGCGCGGCGTTGGAGTGGCTGTACGGAGAGTTTCGCTTGCCCATTGTTTTTGCCGGCTTTTCGTTTGGCGCGGCCATCGGGTTGAAGGCGGCCAGTCCGGACCCGCGGGTGCCGGCGCTCATCGCCATTGGCGCGCCGGTGAAGGTGGAAGGCCGGGACTATCAATACGATTTTCTGCAGGGCTGCCGCAAGCCCAAGTTGTTTATCAGCGGCGGCGCCGACGAATTCGGACCACGTGCCAGTCTGGAGCACATGGTTTCGTCGCTGCCCGACCCGAAGCGGTTAGAACTCATCGACCAAGCCGACCACTTCCTCACTGGTCACGAGGAGGAGCTGCGGCAAAAAATTGCGGACTGGATGAGTGCAATCCTGGCCGGTAATCTGGCATAATTCTCCTCCATGAACGACGCTGCCGCCACCCAGACGACCGAAGAGCGCGAGGCCTTACGCCGTATCTTCCAACACGCGATGGACGAATGTTCCATGGAGAAAGCCTTCGCCCGCAACGTTAGGTATGAAGATGGCGCGCTGCGCATCGTGGATGATCTGTATGCCTTGCCCGATTACGATCGCGTACTGGCCATTTCCATCGGCAAGGCGGCGCACACCATGGTGGAATCGCTGGTGGCGCGAGTAGGGACACGGGTGCGTGGCGTCAGTGCCGGTCCGACCGAACCGGCCACGATGATGCCCGGCTTCGAATACTACCGCGGCGGCCATCCCTTGCCCGATGCCGGCTCGGTGCGTGCCGCGGAGGCGATCCTGCGGGTGCTGCGGAGCGTAACCGAGCGATCGCTGGTAATTTTTTTGATCAGCGGCGGCGGCTCGGCACTGGTGGAAAAGCCGGTTCTGGATTTTTCCATGGACGAACTGATGGCGACCTACCGTGTGCTGGTGCATTCCGGCGCGCCGATTGCCCAAATCAATACGATTCGCAAGCATTTATCGGCGGTCAAGGGTGGGCGGTTGGCCCGCGCGGCGGCGGGAGCCCGGCAGGTTTCCGGCTTCATTGTCGATGTTCCCGAAAATACGCTGGACGCGTTAGCCTCTGGCCCGACCATGCCGGACACGACCACCGTGGAGGATTGCTATCGCATTGCCGCCCAGTACGAGATGACGCCGCAGTTTCCGCCGGCCGTGCGTGAGTTGTTCGCGCAAAGGGCCTTGGAAGAGACTCCCAAGTCGGATGATCCCGCGTTTGTCCATTCGCGCTGGTGGGTGTTGTTATCGAACAGCAGCGCCTTGCGAACAGCCGAGGAGTGGGCTAAGCGGGAAGGCTTCACGGTGGAAGTCGATAACTCCTGTGACGATTGGGACTATCTGCCGGCGGCCGATTATCTGCTGGATAAGCTGCGCCGGATGCGCCAGCAGGGAAGCCGCGCCTGCCTGATTTCCGGTGGCGAAGTTACCGTAAAAGTGACCAATGGCGGCGCGGGCGGGCGCAATCAGCAGTTCGCGCTGTATTGCGCCACCAAGATTGCCGGCGAGAATATGGCCGTGCTCAGCGCCGGAACCGACGGTATCGACGGCAATAGCCCAGCCGCCGGCGCCATAGCTGATGGCCAGACCGTCGCGCGCGCACGTAGTTTGGGCTTCGATCCGCAAACGGCGCTGGCCTCATTCAACGCCTATCCTCTGTTTGAAAAACTCGGGGATGCCATTATGACCGGACCCACCGGAACCAACGTTAGAGATCTGCGCATTTTGATAGCTTGGTAAAAAAGCGGTAATTTAGCAGGTTGTCGGCTGTCGTGATGTAAATGAGTCAAGTTTTTGTACCAAGCGGTCGGCGCGATGTAGCGCCGGCGTCTCGCCGGCTGTCGGTGCAGCCGTCCCGGCTGCACCATCGAAAACCACTATTGGCGAGACGCCCACAGGACAGCCGCCGAGACGGCGGCGCTACCTCCCTAAAAGAAATGCGTAACTCCCTCGGCCATCACCATGATCCGGTCCTCGATATGATGGCGGCGGGCTTCGTCGGCGAGCAGGCGCAAAGGTTCATCCATGGGTTCATGGGAAAGCCGGAAAGTGCCATAGTGCATGGGGGTTAACCAGCGGGCTCCCAGATCGAGGAAGGCTTGCACGGCATCGGCGGGGCTGGTATGGACGTTGCGAAAGGCCGGTGGGTTATAGGCGCCAATCGGCAGCAAGGCGAGTTCCGGTTCCAACTTGCGGCCGATCTCGCGGAAGCCATTGAAATAGGCGGTATCTCCGGCGTGATAGACCGACGGTTGTCCGGCGCGCAGCACGTAGCCGCCGAAGCCGCGATGATGGTCCTTCAATACGCGTGCTCCCCAATGCCGGGACGGGGTATGAGTAATCGTTAGGGCGCCCTCGCGAAAAGACTCCCACCAGTCCAACTCGATGACCTCGCGGAAGCCCAGGTCTGAAACCAAATCGGCAACATCGCCCGGCACGATGATGGCGGCATGGCCTCCCAACCGCCTGGTCTGGCGGGAAATCGCGCGCAGGGAAGGCCGATGCAAGTGATCGAAGTGGGCATGGGTCACCAGCACATAGTCGATGGGTGGCAAATCGCGGATGCGCAGCCCCGGACGACGCTGGCGTTTCAGTATAAACAGCCAGCGCGCGAAGTTCGGATCGAGGATAAGATTCTTGCCGCCCAGCTGCAAAAAGAAGCTGGAATGTCCCACAAAGGTGATGCCCATCTCGTCCGCTTTGGCCAGCACCGGTCGGCGGGTTTGCCCGCTTACGGGCGTAATTGCCGAGCTTCGCACCAAGCGGGTGAACTGGCGCGCCCGGCGGCGCAGGGCGGAATCAAGTATCGGGGACACCGCTAGATTAGACGCGAGTGCGGGAAATCGCGATGCAGAGTCCGCGGGAATACCTCTTTAAGTTTTTAGTGACTGCGGGGTGCGTTTGCGCATCTGATTTGGCTGTTGAAAAGCGCACTTGCGGCTTGACCATCGCTTCCGGGCAAGTGTGTAATCAATTGTTATCCATAAAAACGTTTTTGGGGAGAACAGCATGCGAGTGGCATTTCTCGGACTAGGCATCATGGGGCAACGTATGGCCACTAACCTCGTGAAGGCCGGTCACGATGTCAGCGTCTGGAACCGTACACCCAAGCAATTGGAGGGTGCGCGGGTGGGCGCTACTCCCGCGGAGGCGGCGCAGGGAGCCGAGGTGGTCTGGATGTGCGTTACCGATAGCGCGGCGGTCGAGCAGGTTTTGTTCGGACCCAGTGGCGTGGAATCCGTTCTGGCCGCGGGCATGGTGGTGGTGGATTCGAGCACCATCTCCCCGTCCTCCACGATGCGCTTTGCGAAGAAGGTTCGCGCCAGTGGCGCCGACTACGTGGATGCGCCAGTGACCGGTTCGAAGGTCGCAGCCGCCGATGGCACTTTGATCTTCATCGTGGGCGCTACAGAAGAACGGATGGCTCAGTTGAACCCCCTTTTTGATGCTATGGGAAAGACCGCGGTCCGTATGGGGGATACGGGTAAGGGACATGCGGCGAAACTCGCCATGAACTTGCAGATCGCTCTGATTTACGAAGGTTTTGCCGAGGGGCTGACCTTGGCCACTAAACTGGGCGTTGAGCCGGATCGCCTGATTGAACTAATCCAAGCCTCGATGGTTCGCTCCGGAGTCGTTGATTACAAGGCTCCTTTCGTCCTGGCTCGCGACTTCACTCCGAATTTTCCGCTGCGTCATATGCATAAGGATATCAACCTGATGCTGGAAGCCGCCAAGGAAGTCCGCGTCAAATTGCCCGCCTTGGAGGTCGTGGAAGAAATCTACGATGTGGCCGACGAAGAAGGTCTGGGCGACTTGGATTACGCGGCCACGCTGGAGCTGCTGGAAAAATGGGCAGGGGTCGAAGTGAAGAGCGCGGCGAAATAAGGATTTCCGGAATCGGGTAGGAGCCCCAGCGCTGAAACTGGATTATTCCCGAAACTGGATAGCTTCGGTTGTCTCAGGGTGGAAGCACCGGGCTTTAGCCCGGTGAGTTCAGGCGTACTCGCAATGGGCTTTAGCCCCGGCAAGGACGAACCCGGGGCTAAAGCCCGCAATACCTTGTGCCTCATTTCGCTGGGCTAAAGCCCAGCGCTTCCACCCTGGCATTATCTGCTGTGCTGCAATGACAGTCTTTAAGAATAATTCAGGCAGGGGAGTGGAATCTCCCCACCCGCCGCGTCCCTACCGTTCGGCCAGGGATGTAGCGAAGGCATCCAGGGAAATATTGCGGAGCAGATTGCGCCGCATGCCGCTTTCCACTTCGCCCAGCCGTTGTACCGCCCTGGTAAGCCAGGGAAAATCGATGTGCGCGGCCATGGATTCCAACTCCGCGGCAATATCCTGATTGCGCATCAGGTCTGGGGTCCCGGAATTCAAGAAGGTCAGATCCTCCAGCAGGGAATACAACACTCGGATCAACTGCTCGGTCTTGGTTCGTCCTTCGGCACCGGCGCGATAGGTCTCCGTGACGCGAAACAGGTCCGAATGATCTCCCCCATCGATTCCCGCACGTAACAGGACGAGCGCGTCCTTGCGGGCGGCGCTGTAGGCGGTGATGTCGAACTTGATGGCGCTGCCCAATCCTCCGCCACTCAGGCGAGCGGCCAAAGCGCGCTGGGCCGCATTCCACTCCGGACGGCGCTGGGTCAAGGCTTGCTCGATGACCTCCGCCGGCAGCGGAGCGAGCGTAAAGGTCACGCAGCGCGAGCGGATGGTGGGCAGGAATTCTCCCGGATTCTCGGTCAATAGAAAAATTGTGGCAAAGTCCGGCGGCTCCTCCAACACCTTGAGTAACGCGTTGGCCGCCTCTTTCATGAAGGCCGAGTCGGTGAAGATAAACAACCTTCGTCCCCCCAGGGCGGGACGATGATAGATGGTCTCGGTCACATGCCGCACCTGATCCACCTTGATCATCATCTGCGGCGGATCGGGCGGAATCACCAGCACGTCGGGATAGGTCTGGATGAGAATGCGCGTGTCTTTACGGTCGGTGTCGCGTAACGCCTCGCGGGCATCCACCGCTTCGGAACAGCGCAGATCCAGATCGTCGGCCGTGCCAATGCGGTCGCAATTGGCGCAATGGCCGCAGAAATCGGGCGGGCCGCCAGGCGGCGGAGCCAGACAATTCATGGCTTTGGCCACCATTTGCGCCAACTTGTACTTGCCCGCCCCGCGGGGACCGGCCAGGATCACAGAATGGGGAAAGTGATCGCGTGCCAGCATCTCGCGCAGCTGGTCCACCATTTCGATGTTGCCGTAAAATTCGGAAAAACCCATAATCTAATTTCAAATTTGGTAATTTGGTAATTTGTAATTTGGCGCGATGGCCTCGGTGCGAAGGATGTTGCGTATCGGCGCCATGGTCTCTCAATTTGAAATTACAAATAATTACAAATTACAAATTATCAAATCTCCTCTTCACTTCCGCGAGAATCTCGGGAAACACCACGTGTCCGGGGCGGCGTGCGTCTACCAGGAAGACGCGTTGCGGTTCGCGACGCGCGATTTCCAGGAACTTGGCGTGTACCCGCTCAAAGAAGACCTGATTTTCCTGCTCGAATCGATTCTCATCGCTTTGAATTTCCCCGGGCGGACGAACGCGCTCCAAGTTGCGCTGGCGGGCACGGGAGACGCTGGCGGAAACATCGGAGTCCATCAAGATCGTGAGATCCGGCTGTAGGCCCCGGCAGAGGATTTTATGCAATCCCAATACCGGTTCGCTGCCGAGGCCGCGTCCGCCACCCTGGTATGCTTCCGAAGAATCGGTGAAGCGATCGCAAAGAACAAACTTTCCGGCGCCGAGCGCGGGCAAGATGAATTCGTCAAGATGCTGCGCGCGAGCGGTAAACATCAGCGCCAGTTCCGCCCAGGGCGACAGTCCTAGAGTGCGCGAATCCAGCAACACCGCGCGGAGCTTTTCGCCCAGCGGCGTGCCCCCCGGTTCACGGGTCATCACCACGTCAATGCCGGCGGAACGTAAGGCTTCCGCCAGTTGGGCCAATTGGGTACTCTTGCCGCAGCCATCGAGGCCTTCGATGGTAATGAACTTCCCTCGTTTATGCCCGTCGCTCACGCCTGAATCATAACATTGAGGAAATACTCAATTACAAATCCCCATCAATTCCGTCGAATAAATCGTTTTCCGGCTCCAGCGGCCCCAGTTGTGCGCGGGCGGCGAGATGGAACCACTCATAGTTGGCGCGTTTGCGTAACGAGTTCTCGAAGAGCGGGAATAAGGGCGCCTGGGTGGTGTGGGCGCGGAAGGCGCGGATTTTGTCCTCCAGATGAGCCGAGACGTCGATCGTCACCGTGGGAGGAGCCATGGCTACGGGTTGCCGGTCGGGCAGCGTAAACAGGGCGGTGGCATAGTAGAGTTTTTGGGCGCGATGGGGCTGCAAGCCATCGGTGAGTTGCTCAGGATAGCGATTGCCGCGCCCCGCCCAATGGTAGGCCATGGTGGTGAAGATGGAGGCCATGGAGTGGTCGGGATGGGCGGTGACCGCGCCTTCGGGACCCAAGGTGATCACCACATGCGGCCGGATCTGGCGCATGCGCCGTACCAGTTCTCCCACGACGCTGTATAAGTCGCATCGGTCCAGATGGGCGTCGGGATAATCCAGCACCTCGCCGTGCGTCACTTTTAGAATTTGGCAGGCGGCCGCAAATTCCGCGCGGCGTGCCGCGGCCAAATCCTCGTCCGCCTTATGGCCGCCGCGATTGGTGGCCGCCTGACCCGGGGTGAGACAGATCAGGTGGGTATCAACGCCCCGCGACCGATAGAGCAGCAACGACCCGCCAAATCCTCCCGCCTCGTCGTCGGGATGCGCCGTGACACACAGGAGCCTTAAGTTTTCCATGCCGTTCTCCGAAAGTAATAGGTAATAAGTACCAAGTAATAAGCAACGAGCAATCGGCAGCAAGCAATAAGCAATAAGCAATAAGCCAACCCGGCCACGCCTGCAAGCGACGTCAGGCTTTGCCGCGGAAAGCAATAAGCAACAAGCAATAAGCCAACCCGGCCAACGCCTGCAAGCAAGCGTCAGGCTTTGCCGCCGACGATCCCGAAAGGATGGCCAGATGAAAGCCCGGGGTTTCAAGCCCGGGAACAGTTTGATTTTATCGACTTCCGAGGCAACGCCGCGCCTGCCGCAGAAATCGACAAAGATGCACGCTGTTGTGCCCAGGAGAAAAACGTACCAGTGTCACGGGGCCCCGTTGTCTGCATATACATTTTGACACTTCTGACCCTGACCGCACCGCTATCGGCCAGGAAGGCGCCAACTAAGAAATCGGCTGACACATTGGATCTGGTTTTGGGTCCGCAAATTCCGCTAGGAGTAAACGACTTCTTCCTGGGCTCCGAGCAACAAACCCCGGCACGACAGACATTGTACGTCATGAGCACCGCCCAAAGTCCCCGGTTTGCCGGGTGGCATTTAGTGGAGAAGAATGCCCGGACGGTAGTTCTGGCGCCCGACGGATCGCCGGTGCGGCATTTTCCTTCGGAGTTGGAGTTTCGCGTCTCGGCATCGGCCATGGACGACCCGTTTGTGAGCGAATATCGGGATTTCCTGGATCTTGGCGATGGCGACTTGAACCAGTTTTTGCTGGGACTGCAGTTCCGGGTAAAGATCTTTCATGGACTCGATGTCACCGCGGTCTGGCCACGTTCGGTGCGGATGATCGGTATGCCGGCGGAGGTCTCCTATCCGGAACGCATTTATCGCGTTTCCTTCTCGCTCCCCTCCGTCCCCATTGACGACCGGATTGTGCTGGAAGTGCTTACCCCGCGGGGAGACCGGATGTGTAAGTTTCATTTGGACTTCTGAAGAATCGGGTAATTGAGTAATTGAAAACCCTCGTCCGGGCTGCAATTTCAAATTGGCAAATTTCAAATTGTCTTGAAATTGAACGGGGTCTGGACATTCGATGTCATCCGCGGGATTTCAATCACAAATTACAAATTTGAAAGCTGGGGTCGGTCTTCAATCACCCGATTACTCAATTACCCAATTACTCAATTTCCCTTAGTTCCAGCACCAGCTGCGGTTCCTCGGACATCCAGACGGGGGCGAAGGAGCGGCGGTGCAGAGGGGAGGGGCCGTGTTGACGGAGGGCGGCCATGTGCTTGGGGGTGGAATAACCCTTATTGCCGGCTAGCCCATAGGCCGGAAATATCGGGTCCCACAGACGGATCAGGCGATCACGCTCCACCTTGGCTAGGATGGAGGCCGCTGCAATGGAGGCCGACAAGGCGTCTCCGTGGATAATCGGGGTTTGTGGGCAGGGATAATCGACCCGCATCGCGTCGATCAGCAGATGGTCCGGCGCGGGTTGCAATTGCGCGATGGCTTCCACCATGGCCAACAGCGAGGCATGATAGATGTTGAGTTGGTCGATGCGGGCGGCGTCGACGGCGGCAATGGCCCAACCCAGGCAGTGTTCCAGGATGCGTTGAGCCAGTTGCTCGCGGCGCGCTTCCGGTAGCAGCTTTGAGTCCCGCAGTCCGCGGATGCGATACTCCGGATCCAAGATCACCGCGGCCGCCACCACCGGACCAAACAGGGAACCACGCCCCACCTCATCCACACCCGCAATCAGGCGGGCGCCAGTTTTCCATGCTTGTTTCTCAAATTGAGTGGTGCAGCGGAGGCTCTTCAGCAGTCGCATCTTGGCGGCGGCTGCGTTCGTTGGCCGTAGGTCGTTGGCTGTGGGCCAGAGATTCCCGCATTTCTTGGCGGTGGCTACTCCGTCGGCCTTCATTTCGGGCTCACGTGATCTTCGTCATTCAGGTGGAGACGGACTTGATCGTCTTCCGGGGTCTTTACCGGACGTTTATTCCAGAAGTGAAGGATGACCACCGCGGCGAGCGCCGCTCCCAGGACAACCACGAAGAAGCTACGAATAGCAATGGCCAGAAAAAGGAACAACACAAGTGCAATGAGCAAGCCCGCGCCTTGGAAGCCGGTACGCATAAAACAAGATTCGGAGGTGTTGGATGTTTCGGAGGTTTCGGAGGTTTCAAACCCCGGAAATCCTCTGCTCGCGATTTTTCAGGAAGTTTCAGGGATGGCGAAGGTTGTGAATACCAGCCGTGACCGGTAACCTCCGAAACCTCTGAAACGTCCGAAACCTCCGAAACTTGTAGCCTTAAGGTTTTCGATCCGCTTCGCGCAGACGGGCAGCTTTGCCACGCAGAGCGCGCAGATAGTACAGCTTGGCGCGACGCACACGGGCGGAACGCAAGATTTCCAACTTGTCGATAATCTTGGAATTGATCGGGAAAATGCGCTCGACCCCGTATCCGAAGCTCATCTTGCGCACGGTGAAGCTGGCTTGCTGTCCGTGAGTTTTCTTAATCACTACGCCTTCAAAGGCCTGCAGGCGCTCTTTGTCGCCTTCCGTGATGCGCACCTGTATACGTACGGTATCGCCCGGCAAAAAATCGGGGATGTCGGTGCGCCGCGCCTTGGCCAATAAACGATCGATAATCAGAGAGTTCGGCATTGTTCGTTCCTTCTTCTAGGACGCGGTGCCCGCGTCGAAATCTCGCTACCCTTTAATGCAACTACGGGGACGGACTGTGTTTCCGCTTGCTGGGCCGGAATACACCCAGGCTCGTCTACTCGTCCCCTAAGACGGCAAGCATTCTTCTATCTTCGTCGTTCAGTGCCACTTCCCGCAAGAGTTCAGGGCGGTTCTGTAGCGTCTTTTTCAAAGCCTGCAAGCGGCGCCATCGGCGAATTTCGTCGTGGTTGCCCCCCATCAGCACTTCCGGAACCGGCAGGCCCCGAAACTCGGCCGGCCGCGTGTAATGCGGATAGTCGAGCAAACCACCGGAAGCGCAAGTGGAATCCGGCAAAGTATCGTCGTCCACGCGCTTTCCGGTAAGACTGAACGACTCCTGCCGCGAGGAAGCTTCATTCCCCAAAGCGCCAGGCAGTAAACGGGTAACCGCGTCCACGATCAGCGCCGCCGGCAATTCTCCGCCGCTCAACACATAGTCGCCGACCGAAATTTCCCGGTCAGCCAGAAACTGGCCCACACGTTCATCCACGCCCTCGTAACGGCCGCAAATCAGCACTACGCGCGTCATTTGCGAAAGATCGGCCGCCACCGCCTGCGTGAACAATTCGCCCTGCGCCGAAAGCAACACCACCGACTCGGGAACTTCCCGTGCGCGGCGTGCCGCCTGTGGCGCCAAGGGCAACGATTCCAGACATTCAAAGATCGGTTCCGGCTTCAGCACCATGCCTTCGCCGCCGCCAAAAGGGCGGTCATCCACGGTTCGATGGCGGTCGTGTGTAAACTGCCGCAGATCGTGAATCTTGACCTCGATCAGTCCAGTCTCACGCGCCCGGCGCACAATCCCATAATCCAACGGCCCGCTAAAAAACTCCGGAAAAATACTTAGAACATCGAATACCATGATTAGCGGAAGCTAGTAGTTGGTAGCTGGTAGTTAGGGTCCGGGTTCCTAGCTACCAGCTACTAGCTACTGCATCTTCTCTTTCCGGTGCTGAACGGCCTTTTCTTCGGTCGTCAAAGGCGCATCCAGGTCCAGCAAGCCTTCGGGAACCTTTAAGCGCACTACCCGCTTTTCGGGCGCCAGTTCCTCAATAAATTCTTGCGCTAACGGGAGCAAGAATTCTCGTTTCCCATTGCGCACCACCAACAGCGGTGCGGCTCCGGCGCCAAATTGTACTTCGGCGATAGGACCAAGTTCCCGCCCGTCCACGATGACCATACAGCCGACCAAATCGCTGACGTAAGCGGCCCCCGCTTCCAATTGGGCGCGTTCGCTGTGTGGAATCTGGACTTCCCAGCCCACGAGCAATTCCGCATCCTCGATCGAGTCCACGCCGGTAAACTTCAGGACGATGCCGCCTTTGTGCGGCCAAAAATCGTCCAAGTGCAATTCCCGTCGTTCCCCTTTTGGCGAGAGCGCCCATAAGTGGCGCCGTTCGCTGAAACGTTCGGGAAAATCGGTATGGAGTTCGGCCGCGACTTCCCCGTGGCGGCCTTGCGGCTTCACGATGCGCGCGAGCGTGATGAATTCGCCGGCTATTCCAAAATCTCCAACAGGAAGCGCTTGTTCAGCTTGGCGCCCGCGGCCCCAAGGATGGTACGAACGGATCGAACCGTGCGCCCCTGCTTGCCGATTACTTTTCCCATGTCGCCGGGAGCCACGCGCAATTCCAAGACCGTCGTTTGTTGCTCGTCGGTCGCTTGTACCTGGACTTGGTCCGGCGCGTCCACTAAGGCGCGCGCAATTTCCTCGACCAATTTCCGCATGTCACCACTCTCGTCGACTGGCATTGAACGTACTCCTGCTCATGAGCGGGTAACCCGAACCACCCGCGAACCGGGAACTGATTATGCCGCGGGTTCAGTCGCGGGTTCGGTGCTGGCGGGGTTCTTCGCGAGCAAGCGGCGGACAGTGTTCGAGACCTGGGCTCCCTTGCCCTGCCAATAGGCGACGCGATCGTGCTTCAATTCCACGCTGGCCGGTTCGGTGCGCGGGTTGTAAGTGCCGACCACTTCTACGGAGCGCCCATCACGGGCACGGTCCTTTTCAATAACAACAATACGATAGTGCGGCTGCTTAGGCGCACCTCGGCGGGACAAACGAATCATTAACACGTAAGAGCTGTCCTTTCCTGCGGTTGCAAATAGCACTTAGACAAAACCCTATTATGAGGGAAGTTATGGTGGTTAGGCAATACCGAAATGCAGTTTCAATAGTGCAGTTTCGAGTTTCAAGAAAACAGTTTCGAGTTTCAAGTTTCGAGTTTCAAGTCTAAGGACCGGAATCGTCCCGCCGTTCTTGAAACTCGAAACTGGAAACTTGAAACTTCCCCCTACATTCCCGGAAACTTCATCCCTGCCATTTTTCGAGCGAAATTGGGTTTTCCCATGTCCTTGAACATCTTCCTCATCTGCACATACTGGCGCAGGAGTTGGTTGACTTCCTGAATACTGGTGCCCGAGCCGCGGGCGATACGTTTGCGCCGGCTGCCGTTGATTACCTCATGATGAGCGCGCTCGTGGGCGGTCATGGAGTTGATAATCGATTCCACCCGGGTAAGCTCCTTGTCGTCCACCTGATTGGCCACCTTCTGCAGGTTGGCGAACGGCCCGATGGAGGGCAGCATCTTGATAATGCCGGAAAGGGAGCCCATCTTCTTCACCTGCCGCAATTGATCGCGGAAGTCGCCCAAGGAGAAACCATCCCCGCTGAGCGCCTTAGTGGCGAACTCCTCCGCCTTTTTCTTGTCGATCTTCTCGTCGGCCCGTTCCAGCAGCGACTGGATATCGCCCATGCCCAGAATGCGTCCGACAATGCGGTCCGGGTGAAACGGTTCGAGGGCGTCGTACTTTTCCCCGACACCGATGAATTTAATGGGAGCGCCGGTCACGTGGCGGATGGATAAGGCCGCGCCTCCGCGGGCATCGCCGTCCATTTTGGTAAGCACGACGCCGGTGAGCGACAATTTCTGGTGGAATTCGTTGGCCGAGTTCACCGCGTCCTGACCGGTCATGGCGTCGGCCACAAACAGGATTTCCGGCGGCGAGAGCAGCGCCTTCAATAATTGCATTTCTTCCATCAACAGCTCGTCAATATGCAGACGGCCGGCGGTATCGACGATCAGCACGTCGCAACCGCTGTTAATGGCCTCTTTACGTGCTTCCTTGGCCAGGCGGACTACCGTCTCGGTGTTGGCCTCTTTGACCTCGCCTTCGTAGTAATTGGCGGGGATGGATTTGGCGACCACTCGCAATTGTTCGCGAGCCGCCGGGCGGTAGACGTCCACCGATACCAGCAGCGGGCGGTGGCCACCTTTTTTCAGCCAGTGCGCCAACTTGCCCGAGGTGGTGGTTTTTCCCGAGCCTTGCAGGCCGGCCATCAGGATGACCGTAGGCGGCTGGGAGGCAAAGCGGAACTTGGCGGTTTCGCGGCCCAGGATTTCCACCAGTTCGTCGCGAACAATCTTAACCACTTGCTCGGCGGGAGAGAGGGAGGTCATGACCTCCGCCCCCAGCGCCTTTACGCTGATGTGGTCGATTACGTCCTTGACCACCTTGAAGTTAACGTCGGCTTCCAGCAGTGCCAGACGGAGTTCACGCAGGGCCTCGTTCATGTTCTCCTCGGTCAACTTGCCTTGACCGCGGAGATTCTTGAAGGTACGTTGCAGCTTATCGCTTAGGTTTTCGAACATGGCGTATCAGAAGCAAGAATATCATCCCCGCGCACGTAAAACACCCACCACGAAAACACCCACCACGGAGACACTGAGACACGGAGGCCACGGAGGGACGGAAATACAAGCCGAAAACAGGAGCCGCGATGAACGCTGATGAAACACAGATTGCAAACATTATGACTATCTGCGTTATCACCATTAATCGATCCGCAGCCTAATCCTGGATTTCTCCGTGGCCTCTGTGACTCCGTGTCTCCGTGTCTCCGTGGTGGGTGTTCTAGGGGTGCTTTTAGGTTCCGGTCTTGTCGGATGGCTCGGCTTTGCGTTGGGAGGGACCATCCAGCACTTCGCGCACTTTTTTGACCAGGACGCTCAGGGTATAGGGCTTCTGGATATAGTCCATGTCGTCGGGGACGGCGGTGCGGGCGCTGGGGCCATGTTCGGTATATCCGGAAACCAGGATGACCTTGAGCTGCGGTTGACGCGAGCGCATGCCGCGGGCCAGTTCAGCGCCTGTCATGTTAGGCATCACAATGTCGGTCACCAGCAGATCGACCGGTTTGACCAGTTCTTCCACCATCTGTGCTGCTTGCCGGCCGTCGTGAGCCAACAGGACCGTATACCCCAAACCTTGCAGGAATTCGTATTCCATAATGGCCAGTGGCCGCTCGTCTTCCACCAGCATGATGGTTTCCGTGCCGCGCGGGAGTTGATGCGCGGCGGCCAGCCGTCCAGAAATTGGTTTGGAGATCACTGACGGCAAGTATACCCGGAAGGTGGCGCCTTGCGTGATTTCTGATTCCGCATGCACGGCTCCGCCGGATTGCTGCACGACCCCGTAAACCGTAGCCAGTCCCAGGCCGGTGCCTTTGCCCACTCCTTTGGTGGTGAAAAACGGTTCGAAGATATGCGGCAGGATGGCGGGATCAATTCCCACTCCCGTGTCGGTGGCCGTCAGGCACACATACTCGCCCGGAGAACAGCCGTAGCCGCGGGCGCCCTGCTGGTCGACTTCTTCGTGGCTGACGGCGATCGTTAGCCGCCCCCCATTGGGCATGGCATCGCGCGCATTCATCGCCAGATTGAACATCACCTGCTGCAATTGCCCCAGATCGGCCCTTATCAGGGCGGGCCTGGCCGACGGTTTTATCTCCAGGATGACGTCGTTATCGAGCATCCGTCCCAGGGTCTTCGCCAGATCGCGGAGGATCAGATTCAGGTCCAGCACTTTGGGCTGGAGGATCTGGCGGCGGCTGAAAGCCAGCAATTGGTTGTTGAGCGCGGCGGCCTGATCGGCGGCCCTCAGGATTTTCTCCAACTGGCCATAGGCTTTGGGATCGTCGGCTTGCTGCTGCAGCAGAAGCTCGCTATAGCCACGAATGACCATGAGTTGATTATTGAAATCGTGGGCCACGCCTCCCGCCAATTGTCCGACCGCTTCCATCTTCTGGGCCTGCCGCAAGCGCTCGTCGGCCTCGCGGCGTTCACTGAGGTCATCGGCAATGGCCATGCCGCCCACGATTTGCCCGGAGGAGGCGCGCAAGGGAGCCGTTAGTACGCTAACCGGGATATGCGAACCATCTTTCTTCTGGCGCACAATTTCCATCCGGAAGCTTTCGCCCTCTTGCGTGCGGCCGAGCATCCATTGGAACTCGGATTCGCGTTCCGGCAACACGGCCGGCAGGGGCCGTCCAAGCACCTCGGCGGCCGTCCAGCCAAACATGTGCTCCGCCGATTTGTTCCACAGCGTCACCAGACCTAGCGGATCCACCGCATAGATGGCCAAAGGCGAGGCTTCCACCAGCGTTTGCAGCGACTCCCAGTTCTGCGTGATCTTACGCCGCTGGTCCAGTTCGCTGGTGACCACCCGTGCCAGCAAGGCCAACGCGGTTTGTTGGGCTTCCTCCAAGTGCCGGGGAATGACGTCGAACACTTCAATCGCACCTAGCGCTAAGCCTTCTTCGGTGACCAACGGCGCTCCCGCATAAAAGCGGAACTTGGGGCCGGCACATACTTGGGGATTACCGCGAAAGCGGAGATCGGCGGTGGCATCGGGAACGATAAACACTTGAGAATCGAGGATGGTGTATGCGCAAAAAGCAATCTCGCGCGGCACTTCCTGTGCGGCCAGCCCGATCCGCGACTTAGACCACTGTCGCCGGCCATCCACCAAACTGACGGCGGCCATGGGCGTTTGGCAAATTTGTGCGGCTAACTCGGCAATGTGCTGGAAGACCGGCTCGGGAGGCGTATCCAGGATGCCATAGCTATCGAGGGCAAGCAGTCGGGCTGCTTCGTTCGCGGGCGTGGGGAACCGGGATCCGGCCATGTCGCACCTCGACCAGGAAAATCCTTGGTCGTTGGTCCTTGGTCGCCGGCCCGAGCGGAAGCGCTATCAACCTTGGCAAGGTGGCTAATAGCTACGACCGCTGCCTTCAGAGTTCTGGTCGGGCCCAATGACCATTGAGGAACTGGAACACAACAAACGCAGATGCTACACCCATTTTTGCGGTTTGTAGCGTAGATATTTTAGGGGATGCCGTTCCCCGTTCCCCGTCTCCAGCCCGTAGACCGTTTCACGTTTCTCGTTTCACGTTCCACGTTAGAAACTGGAGTGCCTGTCGAAACCTCCGAAACCTCCGAAACGTCCGAAACCTTGCCTCTTGAAACGTCCGAAACCTCCGAAACCTCCGAAACCTTGAAACCTCCGAAACCTTGCCTCTTGAAACCTTGCCTCTTGAAACCTCCGAAACCTTGAAACTTTGAAACTTTGAAACCTTGCTTACCCCGTCCGGACCTTGCGTTGCGCGAAAATTTCTTTGGCGGCGAGGACGGTATTGGCATGAATCGCAATCGTATCTTCCACATGACGGGCATAGCCGCCGGCATAGACGCTAAAAATCGGCACGCGGTGTGATTTGGCGGCGCCGAATACCATTTCGTCCCGCTGCTTCAACCCGCCCATGGTCAAGGCCAGTCCGCCCAGTTGGTCTTGGGCGTAGGGATCGGCACCGGCGACATAGGCGATCAGGTCGGGATCAAACTGGCGAAATGCCGAGGTCAGCGCGTTATCCAGCCAGCTCAAGTACTCGGCATCGGTGGTGCCGTCGGGCAGGTTCACATCCAGCGAGGAGGCCGGTTTCCAAGCGGGGTAATTGTTCTCCTGATGCAAGGAGATGGTGAAGACGTCACCGGCGGGTGCTTCTTTTACTGAAACCGAGCGCGGGGGCTGCAGGAGCGGGGCCGACCAGGAAGTTGCCGCCTGGGCCGGGGCCGCCTGCGGATTGAAAATCACCGCCGTGCCATTGCCCTGATGAACGTCGCAATCGAGGACCATAACGCGGGAAGCCTTGCGGTCCTGGAACATGCGCAGAATGGCAATGGCGATATCGTTGATCATGCAGAAGCCTTCGCCGTGATCGGCAAAGGCATGGTGAAAGCCGCCCCCGAGGTTGAGGGCAACGCCGTCGCGCAGTGCCAGTTCCGCCGCCCGAATCGAGCCGCCGGCGTGCATCCAAAAGGCGGTTACCAGTTCGGGCGAGAAGGGAACTTCCAACAACAGCTCTTCTTTTGCGCTCAGCGCGCCTTCCCGCAACTTGCGGACATAGTCTTCGGTATGTGCCAGGCGCACGTCGTCATCGCTGGCCGGCAGGGGACAAACAAAGTCCTCCGGTTCCGCCAGATGTTTTCCCAGTACCAGTTGTTGCACTAAACGGAATTTTTGCCCGGCGAAAACGTGCTGGCCAATGGGCAGATAGTATTCATCGCGATAAACAAGATTGAAGCTGAGCATGAGCGACGCTACCCGAACCCAGAAGTTAGAAGGCAGGAGTGAGGAGTTAGAATCGGCGCGCCGGCTCCTGACTCCTGACTTCTGTCTTCTGTATTCTTCCTCCACGCTCGAAACTACTCCGGTTGTGGCCCCACCCGAACCCTGAGCTTACTACAAAGTGCATAGAGCACAAATCCTAGAAGCACAATGGCCACGCCAAACAGCAGGGCATTCATTCCTAAGATGTGCTCTTGCTCGCTGTGGAGCACGGCAAAGCAGAGCAGCGCCAGCGGAGGGATGCCCAAGGCGGCAGCCCCCAATACTCCACCCGACACCCGGAAGGGGCGAGGGAGATCGGGTTCGGTGATGCGGAGCGCTACCAGCGCGGCGAATTCCAGCGCCAGGCTGGCGCCGTAAAGCAGAATGTCGAGGGTGATCAGGCGTTCGAATCCGAGCCCCAGACACAAGGCCCAGGCCACGGATAGAACCAGGATGCTGACCCAGGGCGCCCGCGTCCGGGAGTGAGTGCGGGCAAAGAACGCCGGCAACATGCCGTCTTCGGCCATGGCTAAAGGCAGGCGCGAGTAGCTCAGGACCAGGGCGTTAAACATGCCAAAGGCGCTGACCACGGCGGCGGCCACAGTGAAGACGCGCAGCCAAGCGCCGGCCAGCAGACCCGCCGTGTCGGCCCAGGAACCTGTGGTGAAATTTGTCGCCGGCAAACCGGTGAGCCAAACGGCCGCCACCGGCAGCACGTAACCGGCAGCCACAATCGCTACCGCCGCCAGCATGGCTCGCGGATAGGTATGGTGCGGACGGTCAACCTCGACCGCGATGGTGGAAGCGTTATCCCAGCCCATATAGTTCCACATGGCTACCAGAACCCCGCCGATGACTCCGATATCGGTAGCCGCCGGAGCGTTCATATGCGCCAGCGCGCCATGATGGAACGGCGCCAGTATCACGATGGCCGCAAATGGCGCCGACAGCAACAGAAACATCCATAACGAGGTGTTGGCCACAATATGGACGCCGGCAATGTTCAAGGCCGTGCAGATGGCGATCACCGCCACTCCCACCAGGATGCCCCGCGATCCCACCCCACACCAGGGAAACAGGCGGGCCAGATAGAGGACGAACAAGGTGGGATAGATGGCCATGTCGAAGATGCTGGCGGCCAGCGAAAGCCAGGCTTCCTGAAACCCCCAGATATCGCCGAGCGCATGCCGCACCCAGGCATAAAATCCGCCCTCTTTCGGCAGCGCACTGCTTAGCTCTCCCACCATGAGCGCGGTGGGCAGACTCCAAAGGATCGGGGTCAACAGCAGCACAATGATGGCGCGGCTATAGCCGGCGCCCCGCACGATTTCCTCTGTGCCGTAGGCGCCTCCCGAAACCATAAAAAAAGTCGCCGCCACCAATGGCCACAGAGTCAGCCCCGATCTCTCGGTGGAGGGTTTAGCAGGGAAGCGAAGCAATTTCTGTGGCGCCCTCCTCGGCGGGAAAGTAGGTGAAGCATACAGGTTGTTGATTTCCAGCGCAACGTTTCACCTTGCACGTTCCGCGTGGCGGTCGCCCGTCTGTGGGCGCTCAGGCGACAGGGGCATTTGGCCCCTAGCTACTAACGACTAGCTACTAACTATCGCCCCGTAATGACAAGATCATTACGTACATGATATTGTGGCTTCATGCGTACCGAGCCGGACAAGACGAAGCGCGATACATTGAACATCCGGATCAAGCCGGAACTGCGCGGGCTGATCGATCGGGCCGCGGAGCTGTTGGGCAAGAATCGAACGGATTTTGTGCTCGACGCCGCCCGCCAAGCCGCCGAGGGCGCGCTTTTGGATCGCACGATTTTCATGATGAATCCTAAAGCGTATGCCGAGTTCGTGGCGCGACTGGACGCGCCTCCGGCTCCTAACGCACGCTTGCGCCGCACCCTGCGGAACTCTCCGCCATGGGAGAAATAAACCGGGTGTCGCCGCCCGAGCTGCTGGCGAATCAACACGAGATCGAAGATTTCACTTCAGGGGAGGCGTCTCTGGACGATTGGTTGCGGCGCCGGGCGCGGGCCAACCAAGTCAGCGGCGCAACGCGCACCTATGTGATTTGTGAGAAGAAAAGAGTGATCGCCTATTATGCGCTGGCTTCGGGCGTAGTCGCGGTGGAAAGCGCTCCCGGCCGGTTTAGAAGGAATATGCCCAATCCGATTCCCGTTGCGGTGCTGGCCCGTCTGGCCGTGGATCGGGACTGGCAGGGCCAGGGAATCGGACGCGCCCTGTTCCAGGACGCCGCACGGCGTGTAGTTCAGGCGGCCGATGCGATTGGCATTCGCGGCATCGTTGTCCAGGCCATTTCCCAGGCGGCAAAGAATTTTTATCTGGCACTCGGCTTCGACCCGAGCTCTGGCGAACCGATGCTGCTCATGGTCACCCTAGCCGACGTGCGCGCGGCGCTGTGATTGGACCCCCGAAGGAACAGGCATTTAGGCTGGCAGCCCGCGTTCCCAGCGCTGCGGATACGGAAGCAGCAAGAATAGAATGTGAAAGCGTTCTGAACAGACGCAGGGGGCACGGATGCACATCCCAAATAACTTCAAGGTTTCGGCAGGCTTGGTGTTGCTTGCGGTTTTTTTCGTGATTCCTCTTACCGCGCAGGTCGAGGATCCGGCGTGGAAGCGGGCCGAACATTTGCGGCACGGGATCAACGCCAGTATGTGGTTTGCTCAATCGCCGGCGGATTATTCTGTGGAGCGACTCAGAAGCTTTACTACTGCTGATGACATCGCCTTGATGCGGCAGCTCGGCTTCGATCATGTGCGGCTCAGTATCGATCCGGTGCCGCTGGCAGCCCTGCAACATTCAGAAAATGCGCCATTCGTGGCGGAGTTGGACCGGGTGGTCGGTTTGATGTTGCAGCAGCATCTGGCGGTTATTATCGATATCCACCCGGAGAGTAATTTCAAGGCGCCCATGCTCACCGCAAACGAGCCGGTGGAGCGACTGGCCCAGCTCTGGACCGCGCTGGCCAAACACTTCGCGGCCCAAGATCCGGAGCACATTTTCTTCGAGATTATGAATGAGCCGGAGCAGAGCGATCCCTACCGCTGGATCGGCGTCGAAGCCCGGCTGGCCGACGCTATACGAACGGCGGCGCCGCAAAACACCATTCTCGCCAGCGGAGCACACTGGTCGGGATTGGCGGATCTTTTGCAAACCTATCCCCTGGCCATGTCCAACGTGATTTACACCTTCCATGACTATTCTCCCTTCCCCTTTACCCATCAGGGAGCCACCTGGTCCGACCCGGGAGTACAGCCGCTGCGGGACATGCCCTACCCGTCAACCCCGGACGCCGTGCAGGCAAACCTGGGCCAGCCTGGTTCCCTGCGCGGACAGCTATCGGTGGAGGAATATGGCTTGGATCGTTGGAATGCGGAGCGCGTGGAGCGCACCATTGAGTTTGCCGGCCAGTGGTCGGCAATGCATCGAGTCCCGGTATATTGCGGGGAATTCGGCGTATTACGGCAATACGCGGATCCCGCGATGCGGGCAGCCTGGCTGCATGACATGACCACGGCGATGGAGAAGCATCATATCGGTTGGGCCATGTGGGACTATCAGGGTAGCTTTGGCTTAGTGCATAAGGAGAACGGCAAGCCAGTCGCCGATCCATTAATCGTCAAGGCGCTGGGGCTGCAGGGGAAATTCTAAATTTCAAATTTCAATTGGCGTCAGGCCCCTAACCTGGATTATTCAGTGCGATCTCGGCGCGACGGAGCGGTGGAAGCGCTGGTCTTTAGGCCAGCGAATCAGGGCTTCTTTCGAACGGGGCTTCAGCCCCGGCGGGATCGAGCCAGGGCTAAAGCCCAAGACAGAGTGTCCTCTGGCCGCTGGCCTAAAGGCCAGCTCTTCCACCGTAAACACGCGCCATTCTCTAGGTGTCCGAGAGGATCTGATGAATAATCCAGGCTAACTCCTAACTACTAGCTACTAACTACTTTTTCTTGTCCACCCCGGCGATGGCGACAGCGCGGCGAACGGGGACCAGGGCGCCGGCGGCGGGGGTGGGGTCGGGGCCGGCGGCGCGGCGGATCACCTCTTGTTGCACGTAGCGGAAGAACTGCTGCATTTGTTCCTGCATGATCTCCATTTGTTTGCGCATGGTGTCCATGTTTTCCCGCATCCGCAGGATCATGTCGATGCCGGAGATGTTGACGCCATAGTCGCGCGCCAATTCCAGAATAAATTCCAGACGCTTCAAGTCGTCGTCGGTATAGAGCCGCGTGTTGCCTTCGGTGCGCGAGGGTTTCAGCAGTCCCTCGCGTTCATAGAGGCGCAAGGTCTGCGGATGGATTTCGTACATCTCCGCCACCGCGGAGATCATGTATGCGCCTTTGCCGCGTTTTTTTGCCATATTTCTATCTTTTCACCGCAGAGGACGCGGAGGGCGCAGAGGAAGATTTCTAATTTGGTAATTTGTAATTTCAAATTGCACGGCGGCCGTACTCAAGAGTGTGCGGCGTTTCAATTGCCAAATTTAAAATTACAAATTTGAAATTCCTCTGCGTCCTCCGCGTCCTCTGCGGTTAAAAATCTTTATACTTCCTTCCAAAGCTCCGCTCGCGGATCTTCCGGATTGAGCTTGGCGAGTTTGCGGAGCAGTTCCTTAGTCTCTTCGTCGCGCGGGACGGGAACGGAGATTTGTACTTCCACGATTTCATCGCCGCGAGCGCCTTCCTTCACTGCGGAAGGCACGCCCTTGTCGCGCAGGCGTAATTTCTGGCCGGATTGCGTACCAGGAGGGATCTTAAGCAAGGCACGGCCATCGACCGTCGGCACCTCGATCTTGGCTCCCAGTGCCGCCTCGGTGACATTGACCGGTACCAGCACGTGAATGTCGTCGCCTTCCCGCTTGAAGACGGGATGCTCGGTGGTGCGTACAACAATGTATAAATCGCCCGGCGGACCGCCTCCCGGACCGGCGTTGCCTTTGCCGGGAATACGAATGCGCTGGCCATCGCGGGTTCCCGCCTTGATGCGCACTTCCAGCGGTTCGGTGCGCGGAATTACCCCATCGCCATGGCATTTGGGACAGATGTTCTGTGCCCGGCCGGTCCCGTTACAGCGGGAGCATTGCACATTGAAGCGCATATGGCCGCCCACTTGCGTGACCTGCCCTTTGCCGCCGCAGTCCGGACAGAAGCCGCTGGATTGCATCACGCCACGGCCGCGGCAGTTCTGGCAGGTATCCTGGCGCTGAATGCTCAGCCGAACCACGGCGCCACGAATGGCATCCCAGAACCCGATTTGCGCCTGATATTCCAGGTCGGTACCCGGTTGCGGACGGTCGCTGGTTTGGGGGCTCGCGCCACGGCCGGCGCCGTTGAAAAGACCGGAGAAGATATCGCGGAAGCCGCCACTACCCGCGCGCTTGCCGCCGGGCTGTGGGGCGCCCCCGGATTGCTCGAAGATGTCGCTGAAGTCGAAGCCGCTGAAGTCGACTGGAACCCCGGGGCCACTGGCCGCTCCGCGAGCTCCTTCGAATCCGGAGCTTCCGCCGCCAGCCCGGGCATAGGCTTCCGCCGCCGCCGGATCGATGTTGTCCGAATAATACCCAAGTTGGTCGTACAGCTTGCGCTTCTTGGGATCGCTCAATACATCGTTGGCTTCCGAGATCTGTTTGAACTTGTCTTCCGCACCCTTATCGCCGGGATTCACATCGGGATGATGTTTTCTGGCGAGCTTGCGGAACGCCTTGCGGATGTCGTCCACCGAAGCGTCCCGCTTCAAGCCCAGGATTGCGTAATAGTCTTTCGTCGAAGTCGCCATTGCGTAACGTTCCCCGTCCCCGGTCTCCCGTCCCCCGCCCACAGATTCGAGTCGCTCGTGATCTCTGGGCGTTATCGAATCAGAAAACGAAGATCTGTCCGGCAGTGGCTAGCAGTTGGTAGCTGGTAGCTAGGGACCCGGGCCCCTAACTACCAGCTACTCGCTACTAGCTACCGCTCTTTTCGTCCACATCGACGTATTCGGCGTCGATCACGCCGTCGCCCTTCGGGGTTTCCGCGGCGTTGCCGTTGGCTCCCGGGGGTGGGGTTCCAGCAGCCGCTGGTTCGGCGTCCGCCGGCGGAGTGGCTGTCTTGTACATGGCCTCAGCCAGTTTATGAGAGGCTTTGGTCAGAGCTTCGCGGGCGCGCTCCATCTGTGCCGTATCGTTGGATTCGAGCGCCTTCTTCGCGTCGGCTAATGCCGATTCGACGTCGCCACGCTCGCTGCCGCTGATCTTGTCTCCCTGCTCCCGCAGCATCTTATCGACGCTATAGACCAGCGTATCCAACTGGTTGCGGCTCTCGATCTCCTCTTTCTTGCTCTTATCCTCGGCGGCATGCGCTTCGGCTTCCTTCGCCATCTTCTCGACTTCGTCCTTCGACAAGCCGGAAGACGAGGTGATAGTAATCTTCTGATCGCGATTGGTGGCGCGGTCCTTGGCGGTCACATTCAGAATGCCGTTGGCGTCGATGTCAAAGGTGACTTCGATCTGCGGTACGCCGCGGGGCGCCGGAGGCAGACCATCCAGATGGAAGCGGCCGAGAGTGCGGTTATCGCGGGCCAACGGACGTTCCCCTTGCAAGATATGAACCTCGACGGAAGGCTGACTATCGGCCGCGGTCGAGAAAGTCTCACTCTTGCGCGTCGGAATCGTAGTGTTCCGCGGAATCATGGGGGTGGCCACTCCCCCCAGCGTTTCCAGGGAAAGCGTCAGCGGGGTAACGTCGAGCAGCAGCAGATCCTTGACCTCTCCGCCCAATACGCCGCCCTGAATGGCCGCGCCCACCGCCACCACTTCGTCGGGATTGACGCCCCGGTGTGGCTCACGGTTGAAGACTTCCTTGACCAGTTGCTGAATGCGCGGCATACGAATCTGGCCGCCCACCAGCACTACTTCGTCGATCTTGTCGGGGCCGATGCCGGCGTCCTTCAACGCCTGTTTGCAGGGACCAACCGAGCGCTGGATGATGTCGTCGACCATCTGCTCGAGCTTGCCGCGCGAGAGGCGCTTGACCAAGTGCTTCGGGCCGGCCGCGTCGGCGGTAATGAAGGGAAGATTGATCTCCGTCTCCATGGTGGTGGAAAGCTCGATCTTGGCGCGTTCGGCGGCGTCGCGCAGGCGCTGCAAAGCCATTTCGTTGCCTTTGGCGTGCAGATCCAGCCCTTCGTCCTTCTTGAATTCTTCGATCAGCCGCTCGACGATGCGTTGATCCAGGTTGTCGCCGCCCAGGTGTGTATCGCCGTTGGTGGACTTCACTTCAATGACGCCTTCGCCCACTTCCAGAATGGAGATGTCGAAGGTGCCGCCGCCAAAGTCGTAGACGGCAATAGTCTCGTCCTTCTTCCGGTCCAGACCATAGGCCAATGCGGCCGCCGTGGGTTCGTTGATGATGCGTTTGACATCGAGGCCGGCAATCTTGCCTGCATCCTTGGTCGCCTGCCGTTGCGCGTCGTTGAAATACGCCGGTACGGTGATAACCGCATCGGTCACCTTTTCGCCCAGGTAATCTTCCGCGGCCTTTTTCAACTTCATCAGAATGAAAGCGGAAATCTCGGGCGGGGTATAGGTTTTGCCCATGATGTCGATGCCCACATGGTCGCCGTCGGGCTGCACCTTATAAGGCACCATCTTCATTTCTTCGTTCACTTCATCGAAGCGGCGTCCCATGAATCGCTTGATGGAATACACGGTGTTTTCCGGATTGGTGATGGCTTGGCGCTTGGCCACTTGTCCGACCAACCGTTCGCCGGCCTTGGTGAATGCCACGACCGAAGGGGTAGTCCGGCCACCCTCTTCGTTGGCAATAACCTTGGGCTCGCCACCTTCCATTACCGCGACGACTGAATTAGTCGTGCCCAAGTCGATACCGATAATCTTTCCCATGGACCCAGCCTCCTACATCTAAACTGTTGCCGTTAAACGGCTTAGTAATTAAACTTCACAATGCCAATGACGCCATAATAGAACCTGAGTGACTCGTTGTCAAGTTCTTAGATGCGCAGGGACGCAGGAAGATTCGGTGATGTAGCGCCGGCGTCCCGCCGGCTGTCGGTGCGGTCGTCTCGACCGCGCCAAAGCTTTCAACAACCGAGGGCGAGACGCCCTCAGGACAGCCGGCGGGACGCCGGCGCTACATCACTTCCGTGTCGCCTGTTCCAGCATGTAGAGATAGGAGCGATAGACTTGGCCGGTAGCCCGGGTCATGCCGATTTCGCAAGTGCGGCTGCTGGAGAAGTATCCGTCAAATTGCGTCTGGGCGACTTCGGCGGCCTCCGGGCGGGTGGCGGATGCGGTGAGCTCGGGAACCAGAAATCCACGATCGCCTGCGAAGCCGCAGCACCCGGCGCTATTGGGGACTACTACATTTTCCGCGCAGACGCGAGCGATGGCTTCGAGCTTGCCGCCAATTCCCATCTTGCTGACCGAGCACACCGGGTGCAGGACTACGGCTTCCGCCTTAGCTTGCACTTTCAACTTGGGCAGCAAGTGGTCGTGAACAAAGACGATACTATCGAGAATGCGCAGCTTGTCGAAGCGTCGTTGATTTTCCGCCGTCAACTCGGGACGGGCATGGAGCAGGCCATAGGCGCAAGGGCTGGTATCGAGAAACACCGGGAGACGGCCTCGCTCGGACCAGCGCCAGAAGCTTTCGATGGCGCGATTGGCCGCGATGCGATGCGCCTCGTCGAATCCTTTGGAGGAGAACGGCACGCCACAACAGACGCCTGCGGCATCTTCCGGCACATACACCGGTATGCCGGCCCGCTCAGCCAGCAGTAGCAAGGTCTCGGCCAGCGACTTATCTTTGGCTTCGCCCGGCAACCGGCCCATCACCCGCGAGATGCAACTGGGAAAATAAACCGCCTGGGCCATGGCTTTTTCCGTGTGGGGCAGACCCGAGCTTTGCGGATAGGGAACATCGCGCGTCCAGGAAAGTCCAGTCAGCGCGTGGGAGAAGCGGCGCATGACGCCCGCTCCCAACAGGGTCTGGCCGAAATGCCCGAGGCGCAATCCCCAGCGGGCCGCCTTCTCGACGAGTGCAAAGTGTTCGGCGGCCCAGCGGGCGCGTTGATGCTCGATGGGGGAGTGGCCCAACTGGCGCAAACGTTTGGTGAGTTGTCCGGTATCGATGGAGACGGGACAGGCGGTGGCGCATAAGCCATCGACGGCGCAAGTGTCGAGCGCCATATAAGGGTAGTCCGCCTCCAATGACGCCAGCAGTTCCGGGTGATTGCCCTCGGTGCGTAGACGGGCCATCTCGCGGCGCAGCACAATGCGCTGTCGCGGGGTAGTGGTCAACTCGCGACTGGGACACTTCACTTCGCAATACCCGCACTCGATGCACTTATCGACTTCGTCCTCGACGGTGGGCAGCGGCTTGAGCGCTTTCAGATGGGCGCTGCTGTCGGGATTGATGATGACGCCCGGATTCAGCAGGTTTTCGGGATCGGCCAAAGCCTTCAGCCGCTGCATGATGGCATAGGCTTCCGCGCCCCACTCGGCCTCGACGAAGGGCGCCATATTGCGGCCGGTGCCGTGTTCGGCCTTCAACGCTCCGTCATAGCGCTTGACGACGACCTCCACCAGTTCTTCCACGAAATGGGCGTATTGATCGATGGCGGCCTGATCGTTGAAGGATTGGGTAATAACAAAATGGAGGTTCCCATCCTTGGCGTGGCCGAAGATGATGCCGTTTTCGTAGCCGTGCTTATGGAACAGCTTAGTGAGATCCAGTGCGGCGTCGGCCAGCCGCTCGATGGGAAAGGCCACGTCTTCGATGATGACGGTGGTCCCGCTCTTGCGTACCGCTCCGACGCTGGGAAACATGCCGGCCCGTATCTTCCACAAGGCCGCCTGTTCGGCCGGATCGTGGGTAAACAAAGGCGGCTCGGCCAGTTTCAGTCCGTTGATTGCCTCGCGCGACTGTCGCTCCAGACGCACGCGCTGATTGTCGTCTTCGCCCTGAAATTCCACCAGCAGTCCGGCGGCGCCTTCCCCCAACTTCTTGAGCGCGGAGGGAACGCCAGCCTGATTCTCGACCGAGCGCAAGGAAGCGCGATCCATCAATTCCAGCGCGGCCGCTCCGGCATCGCGCAGGGGAACGATGGCGGCGCAGGCCGCATACAGATCGGGGAACAGCAACAGCCCGGTATATTTCACCGGCAGGTCCGGGACGGTATGGAGCACGGCTTCGGCGAGAAAGGCGAGCGTGCCTTCGGAGCCGATCAGCAAGTGCCGCATGATATCCACCGGCCGCTCGAAATCCAGCAGCGCGTTTAAGGAGTAGCCCGTGGTGTTCTTGGTGAGATACTTGGCGCGGATACGATCGCGCAGCAAGGGTTGCCGCTCGATCTCCTGTTTCAATTCCAGCAATCCCTGAGCCAGGCGAGGTTCGCGGCTCCGAAAGAGTTTGTCGGCCGCGGGATCGGCCGTATCGACCAGCGTGCCGGAAGGCAACACGAATTTCAGGGAGTCCAAGGTGTGGTAGGCGTTCTGCGCGACTCCGCAGCACATGCCGCTGGAGTTATTGGAAAGAATTCCGCCCATCATGCAGGCGTTGATCGAGGCGGGATCGGGACCCATCTTGGCGTGAAATGGTCTCAGGGCCAGATTGACCTGGCCGCCAATGACGCCGGGCTGGACGCGAACTTTTTTTCCGTTGTCTTCCACCTTCAACTCACGCCAGTGTCGCGCCACTTCAACCAGAATGCCGTCGGTCACCGCTTGTCCGGAAAGGCTGGTGCCGGCGGTGCGAAAGGTGAGCGGGATCCGTTGTTTGTGACTGAAGCGGAACAAAGCCTGAATTTCCTCGATGCCGCGCGACAGTACCACGGCTTGGGGAATCAGACGATAGAAGCTGGCGTCAGAGGCAAAGGCAATGCGATCGATGAAGCGGGTCAGAATGCGTTGTGGTTCGACGATGTCCGCCAGCAGTGCTGACAGGTCTCCGCCCCCGGCAGCTCTATCGGGAATAAAGGTTCCCTGATTCTTTACATCCTGAGAGGTCGTGACAGGAGTGGCCATCGATACCCCCAACGAGCGGCGTTGCGCTAACGCCATTCTACGTTCGTAACGCCGGATACGCTATGGCGGGGAGTAATCCGAGAAGTTCATTACCGAGGACACGGAGGGCACAGAGGAAGAACATTAGGACCTGCGCTCAATTTCAAATTTGAAATTTCAAATTTGAAATTTTCTCCTGTGTCCTTTCAGGAAACTTCGAACGCAGGACGCCAAGGACGCGGAGGATTCACAAGGAAGACCATTGTCCCTCCGCGTCCTTGGCGTCCTCTGCGTTCGATTTCCTACTGGAGTTTCCCGCACTATGGACCTGCCAGGAGGCGCGACTCCGATGGATGCCTTCGGCGCCAAACGCAAAGAACAAAATTAACTGCGGCCTTGGGCCGGGTGACTTAGCGATTGCAGGCAGATAACGCGGCGGCCACTGGGCAGACAGCGCCAGTGGACCCAACCGCGATTCATCCAGTTATAGATGGTTGAGCGGCTGACGGCGGTAATGCGAACCGCCCGGGAGATACCAACAAATTGTGTCGTATTGGCGCACGATTCGCAATAAAAGCTGGCCGTGCACAAGCGTGGACCTGAAATTGAAGAATGGGGCAACAATGGAACAGACAACGCGGCCGACATATCCTTAAACCCTCCAGGGAAAAGGCGTCTAAGTGTTTCGCTAGTATTGATTCCGAGTTGTTGTTGGGAGATGTCAGGATCCGTCAACATTTTTTGTGGGTAATCAGGGTACCGCGACCATATTGCCGGTAGCCTGGAAACTAGCGATGGACGAGAGTCGCCCCAGCGTGCCCCCGGACGTGACCTCATAGGTAAATAACGTTCCCTGCGAGGATCCCACGTAAAGAAAATGGCCGCCCTTATCCATGGCCATGCTGTTCGGTGTTATGTCCTGCGCAAAGGGGGAACTGGCGAGAGTGCCCAACTGTCCGGCGATCGAGATTTGTAACCCTGCGATTCGGGAGGCTCCACTGGTATCGGCGGCCAGTACATAGAGAAGGCTGCTCGTGGGGTCCACCACCATGCTGGGAATTGCCGAAGTTTCCTGGCGGATATTCACTGGCCCTAACACCGGAGGCGCAGAGCAACCGATGGTCTTGGGCGAAGTCTGGATGCATTCCGGCACTACCGCCAGGCTCCCATGGGAGGAGATGGCTAGTGTAATGATGCGGCCGTTTGTGGAATCCGCGGTCAAGATAAAAAGAAAATTGCCGTTGGGGCTGATCGCCACCGCTTGTTCTCCGCTGGCGCCAGTGATGAAGGGTGAGCCGCTGATTTCGGCGGGAGGAACCTTGTTCAATGGGTCGATCGCGAAAACGGCGGCGCTACCGCTTCCCACGCTGATCAGGAAACGCCCATCGGGAGTGATGGCCGATAGCGCCCCCACCGTGTTTACCGTAAAGGGCGATCCCGCTACCGGGATGAGTCCATTGGAGGTCACGGAGAACGCGCGAATCGCGCCGCTTTCTGTGAGATAGATCGAGTTTCCGGAAGCGGGCACGAGGATCGGATTAGGAATAGCGTTGAGAATGGTTGTGGGGCCGGCGGTTAGCGCTTGGGTTGCTGGATTGATGAAAAAGATTCCAACTCCGGTAACGCCGGTACTGCCTGTTCCGGTAGGGGTTGCCTGTTGTGCGGCATACACGAAACGGCCCAGAGGATCGGCCGTGAGTGTCAGGAGCGTGCCTCCATTCGTATTGGCGGAGGGAAGTGACGTGACTTGGGCGGTCGTACTACTGATTTGTCCTTCCCAGACTTGGGTGCCCATAGCGGCAAAGAGAAGGGAACTGAGGGGCTGGAAACTTCCACCACCGCCGGCGCCGCCGGTGCTGCCGCCGCTTCCACTGCCGGTACTTCCGACGCCGGGAGTCGCTCCGCCCCCGCCTGGTGTGGAAGACGTCAAGGGATGACTATTCGTTCCCCCTAATCCGGCACAACTGAGATGGACGGCCACGATAGAAATGGCAAGTAGGCGATAAAGGCCGGGCGCGTTCCTAAGGCCACGTCTCATGGGACAACTCCTCAGCCGGGTCTACAAGCAAAAACATCGTTCAGCGAAACGTGGAAGCCGATTTGGGGACCAAGAGAGTGGGACGTCTACCATCCCATGTTGGTTGCCTTCGGGAATACCTGGGTACGCGGGCTGCCAGCCTGATGTCACGTAGTCGTGTGGCACAGTCGATCCGCCGTCAGGCGGCTGCGAACTCAGGATATCTTGTTGCCAGCTTTGACATCATGATGCCATCGCTCTAGCATCATCATGCTTATGGGGCGAACTACCATGTTGCTCAACCCACTCACTGCTCAACCGCAATGATTTCAAGCAGATTCGCGGCGCGCTGGGCTAGAATCAATCCGTAGTTGCGATCCCAGCCCATGTTCAGAACGCGATTTAAGAAGCAGATCGTTTCCGAGTTCTTGCCTCCGGCGCGCCTTCGTAAGAGGCAGCGGGTCATCCTGCTTTGCGACGGTATGCCTTCGATTCCACGCAAACAGCCGCTGGCGGAATATTTGTCGCAAAAAGGGTACTGGGTTTTCTATCCCCGTTGGCGTGGAGCCTGGGAGAGTGACGGCCAGTTGTTGGGACGACCGCCACAGCAGGATCTCAGCGACATCCTTGACGAGCTTTCGACCGGGTTCTGTGAACTCGCGTTTGGGGAGCGATTCCAATTGTTGCCGGACGAGGTCTTTGTGATCGGCGGCAGCTTTGGCGGTACGGCCGCCATCCTGTCCTCCCTCGACCCCCGAGTAACCAGGGTCGTGGCCAATTGTCCGGTGGTGGATTGGAATATCCTGAACGGAGAGCAGACCAAAGAAACCGCCAACCCAAGTTACCCAGCTTTTATTCGTGAGGCATTCGGCAATGGCTATCGGCTCTCCGAGAAGAACTGGAACAAGCTGCACACCGGGGTTTTCTATAACCCCGCGCATCATGTTCACGAACTGATATCCTCGAAGATCTTGATCTTTCACGCCAAGGATGACCCATACGTGCCGTGGAGGTCGGTCCACAGCTTTGCGCGTACCGCGGGAATCAAGCTTCGCCTGTTTGCTCGCGGAGGGCACCTGAAAACCGAGCACATAGTTCGAACTTATTGGCCTGAGATTGAACGCTTTCTTGGCGGAAAAGGAGATTCAGGGTGAGGCGTGGCGTATTACTGATGATTGCAGCCGTTCTGTTGGCCTATCCCTGCGCGCTGATGGCCCAGCACGGGGGCGGGCGAGGTGGCCACGGTGGCGCCGGCGGTGCTCCCGCAGCCGGCACCGGCGCGGATACCAGCGTTTCCGGATTGGAACAGGCAGTTGCCGTACAAGCGACGGAGTCGCAGAGGGCGCTATTTCAAAGGGCGGCGACCAGTGTCGAGGTGGCCAGAAAACTGGCGGAAGATCTGGCGCAAGACTCCGTCAAGACGACGCCTTTGCCGAATTTGGCCGGCACGGCGGAAGCGCTGATGAATGCCGTCGACGTCGTCCACCATACGAACGAGGTATTTGTGCAAGGCCTCAGCAAGACACAAATTTCCGAACTGAAGAGCTTGATCAAGAAGGTAAGCAAAGCGGGCGAGGATGTCGAGGCTAAGTGGAAGGCGACCAACCGGGAACTGACCAGCCCTAAAGTCAGCGGTCCGAAACTCTCCGAGACGGCGGGAAAACTGACCCAGGCGTTAACTAGTCTTCGCGCGCAACAAAAGGCGCTGGGAAACGAAATGGGCATCCAGGGCTAAGAATTTCTCCGCCCCGCTGGCTGGTTATCGAGGTAGCTCTTTCCATGGCAAGGCCCGCGAACTTATACTGACACCAGATCGGGTCCCATAATTTTTCTTTGATTTCAGGGGTTTACCCAACAAGGCCCCAATCGACACTTTGGAGGATTTAGTGCACGCTGCCACGCTGTTCCGACCTTTCCGCCTTCAGCCCGTGACTCTTGGTTTGTTCCTGGCGCTCCTTGCCACTATGCTTCTGGCGGGCTGCGGAAACTCTTCCAGCGGCACGATTAACGTGGTGGCCGGCAACGCAGCGGTGGGCTTTGGCGGAGACGGCGCCGCCGCCATCAATGCCGAGTTAAATGTACCCGCTGGAGTTGCGGTGGACACCTCCGGAAACTTCTATATCGCCGATTCCCGCAACAATGTCATCCGCGAGGTGACGGTTGCTACGGGCATTATTACAACGGTTGCGGGGAGCCAGGAGCAGCAGCAGGGCTACAGTGGAGATAACGGTCCGGCTATCGGCGCCCTACTGAACGAACCCGTCGGCGTGGCGGTGGATACAGCGGGAAACCTTTACATTGCCGATATGGGGAACAATGCGATCCGCAAGGTGACTATTAACGTGCCCACTAGCACCGGCCCTCAAAACATCATCACAACCGTAGCCGGGATTTCCAATGTGGGGACAGCAGGCTATAGCGGGGACGGCGGACCGGCGATCAGTGCTACCCTGAGCAGCCCCGCTGGGGTTGCGGTGGATTCCTCCGGAAACGTCTACGTCGCTGACTTGGGGAACAATGCGATCCGCGAGGTGAAGGCTGGCACCGGCATCATCTCGACCGCAGCCGGGATTTCTGGGGTGGGGACGGCGGGTTATGCCGGGGACAGCGGACCGGCGACCAGCGCTACGCTGAACGGCCCGCGCGGCGTGGCGGTCGACACCTCCGGAAACATTTACATTGCCGACTCGGGCAATAACGCAATCCGCGAAGTGACTGCGTCTACCGCCAAAATCACGACGATTGTCGGGAATGGCACGCCCAGCGATACCGGCGATAATGGGGCGGCAACCAGTGGCACGCTGAACAACCCCACGGGCCTAACGGTGGACTCGGCCGGAAATCTTTATATCGCCGATTCGGGGAACAATGTCGTTCGCAAGGTGACGGCGCCGCCCTCCTCCGGCATCATCACCACGGCGGCCGGAAACATCGAGCGCGGCAATACCGGCAACGGCGGTCCGGCCAACGAAGCTACGCTAAATGGTCCCAGCGGCGTGGCGGTAAACTCGGCGGGAAGTATCTACATCGCCGATGAGGGCAACGACGTGATTCGGGAAGTCACTTTCTAGACAACAACACCCACCACGGAGACACAAAGTCACGGAGGACACAGAGATTGGATGGAGAATTTGCCACTGTTCCTCCGTGTCCTCCGTGACTCCGTGTCTCCGTGGTAGGTGTTCGGTCCCGCCGGGAGAGGAAGTCTATGGACGCACTTGCAGTGACAAAAGAGAAGACCGCGCTGGTGGTGATTGATCTGCAAAAGGGCATTGCCGCGATGCCCACGCAGCCGCATGACGCCCAGATCGTCGTCAACAATGCCGCGCGCTTAGCGAAGTTGTGTCGCAAACACAATATGCCGGTATTCCTGGTGCGGGTGAAACCCTCGCACGATATGAAAGACGGTCTTCGGCCCCTTGCCGACGAAAGTTTTGGGATGCGGGGCGCCCTGCCTGCGGACTGGAGTGAAATTGTGCCCGAGATGAAGCTCCAGGACTCCGATTTCCTCATCACTAAACGCCAATGGGGAGCCTTCTACGGCACCGAGCTTGACCTGCAGCTGCGCCGCCGCGGCATAGACACGATCATCCTGTGTGGGATCGCCACCGATATTGGCGTAGAGAGCACGGCGCGCTTCGCCTACGAATATGGTTATCAGCAAATTTTTGCCGAGGATGCGATGACCGCCCGCTCAATAGAAGGCCATCAGCACGCGGTAAAGGAAATTTTCCCGCGCCTGGGGCGGGTGCGAACGACGGAAACCATTGTGGCTGCGCTTTCCTAGGTAGCGCCGGCGTCCTCGCCGGCTGTCGGTGCGGTCGTCCCGGCCGCGCCAGTATTTGAGCAAAACCCTGTGGGCGAGACGCCCACAGGACAGCCGGCGAGACGCCGGCGCTACCTCGTGCGGAGTTTCTGGTCACGATGGCGATTCTTTTCTTGGTCTTCTTTTGAGCTGAGGAATCCTCCCTTGTGGCGTTCTCAATTCGCCATGGGATTCATCTAAGACAACAGGAGGAACCCTATGACTGGCAGCACTAAATCTCACACCTCGAGTCCAAATCAGCTGGCGACACCCACCGATCTGCGCCCGGAAGAGGTGCAAGCGATTTGCAAAGCCGTGAATCCTTTGATTGCCGATGCCCTCGCGCTCTATGTAAAAACCAAAAACTTCCATTGGCACGTATCGGGTTCTCATTTTCGCGATTACCACATGTTGATGGACGAGCAGGCGGATGCGTTGCTGGACTCCGTCGACGTTATGGCGGAACGGGTGCGGCGGATCGGCGGAACCACCATCCGCAGCATCGGTCAGATCAGCCAACTGCAAACCATCGACGATGACCAGGATGAATTTGTGCCACCCGAACAAATGATTCAACGATTGCTCGCCGATAACCGGCATATAGCGAAACAGCAGCGCGACGCCATCGAGGTATGCGATAAACATCGCGACACCGCCACCAGTAACCGCCTGCAGGAGATCCTGGACGGAACCGAGAGGCGTATCTGGTTCTTATACGAGGTTACCCAAGGCGCGGAGTCGATCCAAGCAATGCCAGGACGAAAAGCAGCATAAAGGCAGAATACAGAATTCAGGAGTCAGGAGTTAGGAGTTAGCAGACCTTTCCGGCTTCTAACTTCTAACTCCTGAATTCTGTATTCTGGTAGCCATGCACCTATTTGAGCCGCTTACCATCCGCGATGTTACTTTGCGAAATCGCATTGCCGTCTCCCCCATGTGTCAGTACTCCTGTGAAGACGGATTAGCACATGACTGGCATCTGGTGCACCTGGGGGCGCGGGCGGTGGGCGGTGCCGCGCTGATTTTTACGGAGGCAACAGCAGTGGCGCCCGAGGGCCGCATCAGTCCCGCCGATCTGGGTCTCTGGAAGGACGAGCACCAGGAGCCACTGGCGCGGATGGTGCGCTTTCTCGATAAGCACGGAGCGGTGGCGGGAGTGCAATTGGCCCATGCCGGCCGCAAGGCTAGTACCGCTCCACCGTGGTCGGGCGGCGGTCCGCTGTCCGTAGCCGCCGGCGGATGGCGCCCGATTTACGCGCCCAGTCCCCTGCCGTTCACCCCGGAATCGATCATTCCTGAGGCTCTGGATAAAGCGGGCATGGCGCGGATTGTGCGGGCTTTTGGGGAAGCGGCGCGGCGCGCCCTCGATTGCGGTTTCAAGGGGATCGAGATTCACGGAGCGCACGGATACCTGTTGCATGAATTTCTCTCGCCGCTCTCCAATCAGCGCAGCGACGAATACGGCGGCACGCTGGAGAATCGCGCGCGCCTGCTCCGCGAAGTGATTGAGGCCATTCGAAAAGAATGGCCCGAACGCCTGCCTCTGTTCCTGCGCATTTCCGCGAGTGACTGGGTCGAAGGCGGTTGGACGATCGAAGATTCCGTCGCCCTGGCCCGAATGGTCAAGCCGCTGGGGGTGGATCTAATCGATTGCTCCTCGGGCGGAGCGGTGTCGCAGGCGAAGATTCCGGCAGGCCCTGGATATCAGGTGCCATTTGCCTCCCGTGTGCGTCACGACGGTGGGGTGATGACTGGAGCCGTGGGTATGGTTACAGCCCCGCAACAAGCCGATCAGATCATTCGCAATGGCGACGCGGACATCGTGTTGCTGGCGCGGGAATTCTTGCGCGATCCCAACTGGCCGCTGCATGCGGCGAAAGCGTTGGGACAGGAGATTGAGTGGCCGCTGCAATATGGGCGCGCGAAAGTGTAGCGTTAACACCCACCACGGGCACGGAGCTCACGGAGAACGGGACAGTTAGAAAAAACGTAGGTTCGGTCTTGCGGCTTGAGTTATGTGCAATTCCAGAAGGATCACGGAACATGTGCGATCAAACACCTAAGATTTATCTCCGTGAACTCCGTGTCTCCGTGCCTCCGTGGTGGGTGTAATTTCTATTCTTGCCGCACGCCATCGCTCCCGGCAATGACGATGTCCGTGGCCAAGCCGAGGAATAATCCATGGCCGACAATGCCGCCTCGTGCACCCAATTGGACGGCGAGTTCCTGCGGATCGGCGATGGCTCCGAAGTTGCAATCGAGAATCATATTCCCCGAATCGGTGGTAAAGGGTGTTCCATTGGCGGTGTTTCTGACGGTTACCGTGGCCCCCAAGGATTCCAAAAACCGCAGCTGCGAACGCCAGCCGAAGGGAAGCACCTCGACGGGAAGCGGGCATTTCATTCCCAGGCGCTCCGAAAGTTTCGCCTCATCGACGATGATGATTACTCGTTGGCTGGCTTGCGCGACAATCTTTTCCCGCAGTAACGCGCCGCCGCCGCCCTTGATCAGCAGACGCCCGGGAGCCACTTCGTCGGCGCCATCGATGGTGAGGTCGATGGGTCGCGGCATATCGGCGGACTCCAAGGGAATCCGCAGACTCTCGGCCAAGGCGCGAACGCCGTTAGAGGTGGGCGCCCCCGTAATGTTGGTCAGGGAGCCTTCGTGGAGGCGCGCGGCGAGGCGCTGAATTGCAAACCATGCGGTGGTACCCGTCCCCAGTCCGATCACCGAATGGGATTGCACCATGGCGACGGCACGCGCGGCTGCCTCGTCCTTGTATCGGTTGCGAATGTCGTCGTGCATTAGCTCAGCTTCTCCTCTAGCTCTGCCCAACGGCCATAAAGCTCGTCCACGATCTTCTGCGCCGCTTCCAACTCGGCGGTTGCGCTCAGTAGACGGGGAGCGTCGCTGGCAATGGCGGGATTTTCCAGGGCCGCGCGCTTCTCTTGCAACACCTGTTCGGCCTCAGCAATGCGTGGTTCCAGGGTCGCATGTTCGCGGGCCTCGATATACGACAACTTTTTTCTGGCGGTCCGCTCGGTGGGCGCGGGTTGTGAAGAATTCGATTCCTGCGCCGTGGTGGTGCTTCGGGCGGCCACGCGGAGGCTGGATTGGCTCTTTTGCCAGGTCTCCCATTGCGAGTAGTCGGCAAAAGGCTCGGCGGCGGCGTTGCCGTCGAGCCCGAGCACGGTAGTGGCAACACGATCCAGCAAATAGCGGTCGTGGGTGACCAATACCAGTGCTCCGCGAAACTCCAGCAGGCTTTCCTCCAGCACCTCGAGCGTGGGGATATCCAAATCGTTGGTTGGCTCGTCGAGCAACAGCACGTCGGCGGCTTCCAGCATCAGCTTGGCGATCAAAATGCGCGCGCGTTCGCCGCCGGACAATCGTCCCACCGGCTGATTGAGTTGTTCGCGATCAAACAGGAAGCGCGCCGCCCAAGAGGCCACGTGGATCACGCGATCTTGATAAACCACCGAATCGCCATCGGGGGCCAACGCGCGTCGCAGCGTGATCTCCGGATCGAGTTCGCGATGCTGTTCAAAATACACTACCCGCAACCACTCGGCCCGCTTGATGCGACCGGCTTGCGGCGCGATTTCTCCCAGCAGCAGACGCAGCAGGGTAGTCTTGCCGCTGCCGTTGGGCCCCACCAGCCCCAGGCGCATGCCGGAGGTAATGGTGAAATTGAGGGCGTCAAATAAAGAACGATCTCCAATGTCGTAGGAAACCTGTTCCAATTCCACCAAACGCTTGGTTTGGCGGCCGGTGGCGGAAAATTCGATATCGGCGTTGCCCGTACGGCGCCGGAAATTCAGATCGGACAACTCTCCAATCAATTCATGGGCCTTATCGATGCGCGCTTTGGATTTGCCGGTGCGAGCTTTGGGACCCCGGCGTAACCATTCGATTTCCGTGTGGACGCGATTTTCCAGGGACTCCTGCCGCTTGGCCTGCGCTTGCAGGAAGGCCTCTTTCTTCTCCAGGAAGGTGCTGTAGTTGCCCTTCACCCATAAGAGGCTATCGGGATAGGCGCGATTCAACTCCGCCATGTCGGTAGCGACATTTTCCAGAAAATAACGATCGTGGCTGATGACCACCGAGGCCCAAGAGGCGTTGCGCAACAGAGCTTCCAGCCACTCAATGCCGGCCAAATCGAGGTGATTGGTTGGTTCGTCGAGCAGCAGGATCTCCGGTTGTTGGACCAGCGCCTCGGCAATGGCCAGGCGCTTGCGCCAGCCTCCCGACAACTTTTGCGCTTCGTGGTCAAAGTCTTCGAAACCGGCGCGCCCCAGGGTTTCGGCGGTGCGGCCGGCATGCTCCGACTCCGGTACCGCCGCGCGCCGTAGTGCCGCGGTGATGACCGCCCGGATGGTCTCGCCCGGAGCAAACTGCGATTCCTGGGCCACATAGCTCAGCTTGGCGTACTTGCGTACAACCACTTCTCCGCTGTCCGGAGTCACCCGGCCGGCGAGAATCCCGAGCAACGTGGACTTGCCGGAGCCGTTAGGACCGATCAAGCCGATGCGTTCGCCTTCCGACACGGTGAACCCGACACTCTCGAAAAGAGGAATGGCTCCATAGGTTTTCGAGAGGCCTTGGGCATTGAGAATAGGCGCCAAATTTCAGTTTCCCGCTTTCCGCACAGTGTAAATCTCAGTTTAACAGTGTAGCGAACACCCACCACGGAGGCACGGAGTCCACAGAGAATGGGAAGGATTCAGGGAAGGTTGATTTGAGTGTCGGGTTGGTTCTGAAGCTTGAGGTACGCGCCATCTAGCCTGGATTATTCACCAGATTCTCTCGGACGACGAGAGAATGCCGCATGTTTACGGTGGAAGAGCCGGCCTTCAGGCCGGCGGTTAGAGCGACACTCTGTCTTGGGCTTTAGCCCCGGCTCGATCCGGACCGGGGCTAAAGCCCCGCTTGAAAGAAGCCCTGATTCGCTGGCCTAAAGGCCAGCGCTTCCACCGTTCCTTCGGGCCAAGATCCTTTATGAATAATCCAGGCTAGGAGGATCACAGAACATATGCGATCAAATACCGGAAGATTTATCTCCGTGATCTCCGTGTCTCCGTGTCTCCGTGGTAGGTGTTTTCCACGGACGTGTGGGCTGGCGGCCAACATTTCGCATTAACCCAAAAAAATCTTCAACTCTCCCTTGACACCGCCGCCAAGAATCTTGATTCTTGCATTCGTCTAGTATTGATGGCGTGCCGCCGGGTACAGGCCGCCGATCCCAGGAGAATCTGATGGAACTTCTTCCGCGCCGCGGAATGTGGCGCTGTTTTGTATTGTGTCTTCTGCTGGTTTTTAGCGCAGGGAACGGGTTCGCGCAAAGCACGGGGGGCCGCATTGTCGGCCATGTGTCCGATCTCACCGGCGCCGCCATTCCTGGCGCCGTGGTTACGATTACCCAGGAAGCCACGAATACGGCGCGCACGGCGCGTACCGATCACGCCGGAGACTTTTCCCTGCTCGAAGTCCCGGTGGGGGACTATACGATCGAATTCGCCGCCGCCGGTTTTCGCAGCGCGGTTCTTCATCATGTGCGGCTTACGATCAATCAGGTCCTCACGGTCAGTCAGGCGCTGGAGGTGGGCACCACCACCGAGATTGTGGAAGTCTCAGCGGAGGCGGCGCTGGTGGACGTCACCAGTACCCAGTTGGGGGCGGTGGTGGATGATCGCGCGGTGGTCGAACTCCCGCTGAATTCGCGCGACACCTATCAGTTCTTGCAGCTGCAACCCGGCGTCCAGTCGCAACTGGGCGGGAACGGCAGCTTGTTCTTCGGCAGCGACCGTCCCGGGGTGGTCTCGGTGAATGGCGGGCGCGGGCGCTCCAATAATTACAGCGTGAATGGCGGCGACGGCAACGACCAGTTCGCCAACCTGCCGGCCATTCAACCTAGTCCGGATAGCATTCAGGAATTTCGCGTGCTCACCAATACCTTTGACGCCGAATTCGGGCGCAACTCCGGTGCCGTGGTGAATGTGATTACCAAGTCCGGCAGCAACCAATGGCATGGCAGCGGCTACGAGTTCTTTCGCAACACAGTGCTGGATGCGCGCAACTACTTCGAGTCCACCACGCCGCAGTTTAATCAGAATCAGTTTGGCAGTACGTTTGGCGGGCCCATCAAGAAGGATGCCACTTTTTTCTTCCTCTCCTACGAAGGCCGGCGCATTCGTCAGGGCGTATCTACCGGTCTGGTGACCGTGCCCACCGATGCCGAGCGCAATGGGGATTTCAGCCAAACCGACCCCTTCGTTGGCTCGCTGAATAGCCCGTATCTGGCTGGCGTGCTGCAGGGCCGGCCGGGATGCGAAGCCGCGGCTGCGCCGGGCGAATTGGCCGCCGCTGCCTCCGGTCCTGTCGCCTGGAACCAGATCTTTCCCACCGGCGTAATTCCCAGGGCCTGTATGGATCAGACGGCCCTGGACCTGATGAACAGCTATGTGCCAAGCGCCAACTATTCGGCCTCGCAGTATCAGGGTGCGCCGGTCAAAAGTATCGACGGCGATCAGGTTACCGCCCGGCTCGATCACCGGTTGAGCAGTACGCAGAATTTGAGCGCCTACTTTTATTTCGACGACTCGACCACTTTTCAGCCGCTTTCGTTCTTCCAGCAGGCCGGTGCAAATGTGCCCGGTTTTGGCTCGTATTTTCCGGAGCGCGACCAGCAATACAACTTCTCGCATACCTGGGCGCTGGGCACCGCGGCAGTCAATGAGCTGCGCTTCAATTATTTCCGGGAAGGAGAGCGCGGGGACAATGGACAAGGGTTCATGAGTCCGCAAAGCCGGGGCGCCATCCAGAGCTACTGCAAGACCGTTCCCGCCAGCGAGTGCTTTTCCGATCCCTCCGATCCCGCTCTCGGGATCACTCCCGGACTGGATGCCGGGCATGAGGGTCTGCCGTTTATCCAACTTTCCGGCGGCTTTACCATCGGCAATAATTTCGAAGCCCAGTTGCCACAGGTCGGCAACAGCTTTCAATGGTCGGAGAGCTATGCGCGCTCGATGGGGACACATAGCCTGAAGGTGGGCGCCGATATCCGCCGCATGCGCTTCGATCAGATGCTGTATTACAACGTGAATGGCTATTACCAGTACAACGGCGGAACCAATAGCCTCACCAAGCCGACAAATGTCCCGGACACCGGCGAAAGCGTTTTGCCCGATTATCTGTTGGGTCTGCCCACTAACTATTCGCAGGGTTCGGCGCAGAGCGAAGGAGTTCGCAGTAGCGCCTATTATCTATTCGCGCAGGATAGCTGGAAGATCCGGCAGAATCTGACGCTCAATTACGGCCTGCGTTGGGAGTTGGATACACCCTTGGCGGATTCACAGCATCACGTGCAAACTTTCCGGCCCGGGCAGGAGACCAGCGTTTTCGGTTGCGATGCGGCGACCGATTCTTGTGCCGGCGGCGCCTACAATCCGCTCGGACTGGTGTTTCCCGGCGACACCGGTGTTCCCAGCGGGTTGACCCAAACCTATTACAACGCCTTTGCGCCCCGCCTGGGGATGGCTTGGAGTCCGAATGCGGAAGGCGGGTGGATCGCCAAACTGACCGGCGGCCCCGGCAAAAGCAGCATTCGCGCCGGTTGGGGGCTGTTTTATAACCCCATGGAGCAGCTTGTATTGGAGCAGTTTGGCGCCGGTCCTCCGTTCGGCGGCGCTACCACGATTAACGAAGGACTCTTCAATACGCCCTTTGTCGGACAGAATGGGACGATCACGCCGAATCCATTTAATGGCGTCATGTCGCCCACTCCGGGCCAGGCGATCGATTGGTCGCAGTTCCGGCCCATCCTGATGTATGGCGACTTCCAGCCGCGCATGCGCACGCAATACAGCGCGCAATATAACCTGACGCTGAATCGCGAGCTGGGAAAAAACACCCTGCTACAAGTGGGATATGTGGGGTCCCAGGGCCATCGGTTGCTGGCTACCCATGATTTGAACTACGGTAGCGCCCAGACGTGTCTGCAGCTGAATGCCATTCTTGGTGCGAACAGTTGTGGTCCCTTCGGCGAGGACCAGCAGTACAACATCCCGGGGGGAACCGTGATTCCCGCTGGTGGCCTGTACCTGCCTTATGGTCCCAGCGGGCCAAGCACGCTGCCGGCTGGTTATACGGTGGGAGCCAACGGAATCACCTTGGTGGGATTGCGCCGTTACTCGTCGCCCAATTGCAATCCCATGACTGGGCAGGGATGTCCGGCCGATGGGGTCCCGGTGTTTTCCAGCATCTTTGCCGAAGATACGGTCGGCAACTCGGCTTACAACTCCTTGCAGGCGTCGCTCGAACAACGCTTTGCGCACGGCGTGCGCCTGCAGGCCGCCTACACCTTCAGCAAATCGATCGACGATTCCTCGAGTTTTGAGAACATCCTGAACCCGCTGAACGCGCAGGCGAACCGCGCGCTTTCGCTCTTCGATGCCCGGCAGCGCTTCGTCATGAACTACGATTGGCAACTGCCGATTCCGCACATGTCGGGAATGCGCGCCAAGGTGTTTAACGGCTGGTCGGTCTCCGGTATTACTTCCGTCCAGAGCGGTTTCCCCATCGCCATCACCAGCTCCGCCGACATGGAACTGGAGGGCAGTAACGGTTTCCAATTTCCGGGTGAGCCGCAAATGGTGGCCCCCTTCCGAACGTTGAATCCCCGCACCAGCGGAGGCTACTACTTCGATACCAGCGCCTTTGCCAATGCGGCCCTGGGCGCCTTCGGCAATTCGCCGCGTACGATCTGCTGCGGACCGGGCATGTTGAATTTCGATATGGCTTTCTTGAAGAACACAGCGCTTACGGAAAAAATCAATACCGAATTCCGTGTCGAGGTCTTCAATCTGTTTAATCATACGCAGTTCTATAACCCTGACGGCAACATCAGCGACGGCTCCGATTTCGGATTGATTAAACAGGCCCGCGATCCGCGTTTAGTGCAGGTGGCAATGAAGCTCTATTTCTAAGAAGGGCGCCGAGTGTTTCGTGAGGTTTCAAGGTTTCAAAGTTTCAAAGGTTTCAAAGTGGGCCGGCGGAAATTTCAAATTTGAAATTTCAAATTTGAAATTGAGCGGGCCGCCAATCCTTGAAACTTTGAAACCTTGAAACTTTGAAACCTTGCTCTTTCACCCTGGATACTTGCTGGTGATGTAATTTTCCAGGTGCTGGATGGTGCCTTCCTGTTCGGAAATGATCCACTTGACCAGATCGCCGATGGAAACCAAGCCTACGACGTGTTCCTCTTCCATCACCGGCAAGTGCCGGATGCGAAAATCCGTCATGATCGTCATGCACTCATCGACCGAGTGTGCCGGGGTGACAAAAACCACCGGAGTCACCATGACGTCTCCGACGGGCGTGTGTTGCGAGGACTTGCCTTTGAGGACGACATTGCGGGCGTAATCGCGTTCCGTAATGATGCCCGCCAGGCGATCTTCCGACATTACCAGCAGCGCTCCGATATTGTGCTTGGCCATTTCTTGCAGCGCTTCATAGACGGTTTGCGTGGCGGTAACGGAATAGACTTCGCCATCTTTTTGCTGAAGCACTGCGCCGATTCTGTCAGTGAGTTTCATCCTGGCACCTCGAACTCTTATTTTGCTTCAATGGCCCTGAACGCCGGAAAGAGGAACTTTCTATCCCGATTCAGTATAAGAGGGCCGAGGCCTGCTGCGGGATGCAAAGATTTTGCCAGGAGCCGTCGGCTTTCGGCCTTCGGGCTTCGGCCAGCAGGAGCACGCTTCTGGTTTCTGGGGCGTCCGATGATCCGGCCTTCTGGCCGACGACCGACGACCGAGGGCCAACGACGCCCCTGCTGGCCGAGGGCCGACGACCGAGAGCCGACGGCCGTTAGAAGCTAACTCTTACATCCACATCCACGCGGCGGTTGGCCGAAGAGCTGGAGAACGGCCCATCTCCTCCCAGTGTGTTGCTGGTGCCGAATAGTGTGCCGGAGCTGAGAGTGCCGATCGGGGTGCCCGGGTTCACGTGATTCAACACGTTGCGAGCCGACACGCTAAACGTCACGTTATAGCGGTACCTGGCCTGGCTGCTGGATTTTTGGCCCTCGGGACCGCCACCGGGACCTCCGGGAGGTCCACCGCCTCCTGGACCACCACCGGGACCGCCGCCCGGAGGGCCACCGCCGCCGGGGCCGCCACCGGAAGTTCCGGGAGGAGGTCCGCCGCCGGGCCCACCGGGCGGTCCGTCCGGAGTCTCTGTCGCAATCTCCTGAGGCTTCTTCCCGAATTGCAAGCTTCGGCTCAATCGCAGGTTGCAGCTGATTTGACCGGGACTGGTGCCGTAGTTAACCGGAATGATGGTCTCTCCCGCCGATGGAGCAATATCGAAGTCGCCCCATTGGGTATTAACGCGATCAGCCGCCGGAGTCTGGCTGGTGGCAAATGCCGGCCGGTCGTTGATGATCGAGTCGCCGTTATTATCTTGGCCGGTTGTTATATTGAAAGGCTTTCCGGAGGACAGCATGATGAAGGGGCTAAGGCGCAGCGCGTAGGGCAGCTCAATGCTGCCGGCGAGTAATAATCGATGGCGAACGTCGTAAGCGGCACGGCCGTAGTCGGCGTCCGGGCCGGTCTGGTTGGAGGCAAAGCTGCCCGAGCCGGAGGTGTTGCTATTCGCATGGCCAAGTGCATAGAAGCCGAACAATGACAACCGGGAAGCAACTTTTACCCGGAAATTGCCGATGAGTTGGTTCTGATTAAAAATCCCGCTGGATTCGTATTCGTAGACGTCGCTGCTACCCTCTTCCAGAACCTTCGAGCGGAGCTGGTGCACTCCGCGCGAATTCAGGTAAGTCAGCGTCACGGTCGCCGACTTCGACAGCTTATGTTCCAGGGCGAGGGCGGATTGCATAGTGTAGGGAGTCCGCAAATCCGGGTTGATCTGATATTTCGTGGGGGTGGTCTGAATACCGGTCAAAGACGCCAACGATGGGATAGTCGAAAAAAATGTGGGGTCGGTGACCGTGATCTGCTCCTGGTTGACGCCGTTCAATTCCTCGGCACGGAGTATGACATCCTGTCCCACGCGGTCGTAGAAGATGCCGAATCCGGTGCGCAATACCGTCTTGGGCGCGCTCTGGCCGTGTCCCAGTCCCCACGATAAGGCCACCCGGGGCGCCCAGTCGGTATGGTCGCGCAGGTGGTTCTGCGATTCCAAACGCAACCCATAGCTGAGGGTCATGCGAGGGCGAAGGCGGTAGTCGTCTTGCACATACGCTCCCGCGTCAAACATCGTTACCCGGGCGAGCGGATTGCCGGTGACGATGGAGAACTGACTGGGCGTTCCGCTGGCGTAAGCGGTCAGCGAAGGAAAGGTAAAGGCGCCGTTGAAACCGGTGTTGGAATAAGTGGCTTCGCGGTTGGTACTGAGCTGTTCGCCGAACTTAAGGAAATGATGTCCCAGCGACATCGAGGTATTGTTGCGCAGTTCGTATTGATCGGTATGGGTGGCCGAATCGCCTTGGCCGTTGCCGCCACCGGTGAAGGTTCCCATCACGTTGACGGTGGGAGAATCGTCTTGCGCCGCCTGGGTGCCACGATCGCGCATGTACTGGAAGCGGGTTTCATTGATGACGTGCGAGTTCAATACCTGCGTGTCGCTCGCCTGCAAGACCTGCTCGCCGCGGCGCACGTTGTAGGCCTGCGAGGCCAAGGCGAGCTGGCCGACACCGTCGTTGTCTTCGTCAATCTGGGTGAATTGATAGCGCAGCGTCAAGGTATTGCCAGCGCCCAGTTGAAGATCGAGGCGAGGGCTGATCCCGGTGCGGATCTTGGGGCTGGCAATCGCCTGGCTGAAGGCCTCCGGTTTCCCGTTCGCATCGAGCACATGAGCGCTAACAATGGAGTTATCGCTCATGTCGCGCCGGTCGGCACTGAAGAAGAAGGACGCGTTCTGGCTCAACCGTCCGCTGAAGTTGCTGCTGTACATCTCCGAGTGATAGCCCGGTTGTTGTTGCGCGGTCAACAAGTACGGACTGCGGGAGTTGAGCAGCGAGCTGTTGCCGTTGAGCATGAAAGAGCCGTGGAACTGGTCGGAGCCGGGTTTGGTGAGAATCTCGATGCGCCCAAAGCCCATGCGGTCGTATTCAGCCGAGAACGGATTCTGGTTGATGCGAATCTCGCGGATGGCCGATTTCGGTGGAAGTTCGCCGCCGGTGAATCCGTCAATATAGATTTCTCCGCCGTTCGGACCTGCGGAAGGTCCGGCCAGCGCCTGCAGTTGCGACGCTAGTTCGTCGGGATCGTCGGAGAGCGCATCCAGATCCTTGCCGCTAATGATCAGCATGCCGGCGTTCTGGGTCGGACTTACATCAAGCTCTCGGGACTCGTCCTGTACGACCACGTGTTGTTGCTTGACGGCGATTTCCAACCGCATATCGAGATGCGTAGGTTCTCCCGCGATAACCGCGACATCCTGCCGCACCAGGGGAGAGAAGCCCCCGGCTACCGCGGTCACCGTGTAAGCGCCGGCCTCAAGGCTGCTGAATTGATACGTCCCTTGGCGATTCGTGGAGGCGGTTGCGGCCTTGCCATTGCTGCCTATGGCGGTCACGGTTGCCCCCTGAACCATCGCTCCGGAAGGGTCGCTGACTTGGCCCTGCAGCGTGCCTGATGGGGTTTCCGCCCACGTCAACGCCGTCACTAACAAAACAAGAAGAAGAATGATTTCGGATCGGATTCGGATAGACATAAGTAAGTTGCTGCTCGTAATGATTGGACCATTGCAGCGGCAGAGGTGGGGTAAGAAGTCGGTCAGTCGCGAGTAAAGAGGATGTAAAAGAGGTCGTTGGTCGTTGGTCGTCGGCCAGCACGGCCAATGACGATGGTGCCATTGATGCAGCGCCGGCCTCCGGCCGGCGCTGGAGTTACTACATTTCGGGAAGCCAAATACGTGAATTCACGCACAACATTGGGACACAGAGCGGTGGAAGCGGCGGGCTTTAGCCCGCCGAAATTGCTCACCTAGGTTGGGCCTTTAGGCCCCAGGTGGTGCAGTCCAGCGCCCTTGATGCGGAACTGTAAGGGTATTCGTGCGCATTTTCTACCAAATGCCTCTTCACAGGATTTTGCCATCAAGAAAGAGCAGGCCATAGGTTCGGCACGAAAAACTGCTCGCCTTCCCCACGTCACAGCGCTGACGCAGAACGTGCGAATTTCTTGCCGGGCCATCTGCATTTGCTGCCTCGCCGCCGCTGGCAACAGCATACACCGGGCCTAAAGGCCCGGCTACGGTTCACGCTCTGTTCACCGGGCTGAAGCCCGGTGCTTCCACCGGTTCGTACCCAAATTCACTTGAAGATGTAGAAACTCGAAAGCGCCGGGAAGACCGGCATAGCGTAGTGAATGAAAGAGTCACACAGCGAAGGAGTAGCGAACCACGCTGGCCCCGAGTCATGCGGCGAACCCCGAGAGGGACTGGCTGAAGCGTTGACAGGGGGAAGTACGGGCCGGGCTATTGAGCCGCGAAAATACATTAAACTTCGGGACGCCGACGGACTGAGTTTATTCGGAAGGCAAAATCCGCAGCACCGTCATCGCGAGGTGCGGCGGAGTCCCGCGAGGTCGAAGACCCTGGCACGTATGGACGCGTTATGCACGGGAACCGGGAGATCCCGGGTTCTCCCGAGGAGCTGTTGCTCGGGACGCAGCGGGAAGTCCAAGGATAGAAGCCGATGATGAACGAACCCTGGAAGTCGGACAAGCCCATAGTACTGAGGACAGACTCGAACAAAGCCGGGCCACCGGTTGCGGAGAGGAACGAGGGAAGGGGCTTGGCCGAGGGAAACCTGCCACAGCAAAACGCGGTCCGGACACAGAGCCGGGGAGACGTGTTCAATGCGCTGGAGCGGGTACGACAAGCAGCAGGAAGGAACAAGGACACCAGATTCACCGCGCTTTTCCACTACGTCTATGACCGGGAACTGCTGGAGTGGGCTTACTTCCAGTTAAAGAAGGAAGCGGCTCCAGGGGTGGATGGAGAGACGTGGCGGCACTACGGCGAGTCCCTGGATGAGAGACTCCACGACTTGTCCCAGAGGCTGCAGCGAGGAGCGTATCGGGCAAAACCGGTGCGTAGAACGTACATTCCGAAAGCCGACGGGCGACAACGCCCGCTCGGGGTGACGGCGCTGGAGGACAAGATTGTCCAACGGGCGGCCGTAGAGGTGATGAACGCCATCTACGAGCAGGACTTTGCCGAGTTTTCGCATGGATTTCGCACAGGGCGAAGCCAGCATGATGCGCTGGACCAGCTCTACCTGGGGATCATGCAGAGAAAGGTGAACTGGGTGCTCGACCTGGACATCCGAGCCTTTTTGATAGCGTGTCGCAAAAATGGCTGGTTCAGTTCCTAGAGCACCGGATTGGGGACCGGCGCGTGGTGCGGCTCATCCAAAAATGGTTGAGAGCAGGCGTGCTGGAGCAAGGGAAGCTGACGGTGAGTGAGCAGGGGACGCCCCAGGGTGGCAGTGCATCGCCGCTGCTGGCCAACGTTTACCTGCATTACGTCTTCGACCTGTGGATTCAGGCGTGGCAGCGGAAGAACGCGCGCGGGGATATGCTCGTGGTGCGATTTGCCGATGACATCGTGGTGGGTTTCCAGGAAAAGGCGGAAGCCGAGAGGTTCTGGCTCGAACTGCAGGAACGCGTGAAGAAGTTTGAGCTGGAACTACACCCGGAGAAAACGCGACTGCTGGAGTTTGGGCGCTTCGCCGCCCAAAACCGGGCCAAGCGTGGCGAAGGGAAGCCGGAAACGTTCAACTTTCTGGGATTCACGCATATCTGCGGGACGACCCAGAGGGGGCGGTTCACGGTGCTGCGGCAGACGATCCGAAAGCGCATGCGGGCGAAGCTGAAGGTGGTGAGGTCGGAACTTCGGCGACGCATGCATGACCCTCTCGAAGATGTGGGGCGATGGTTGAGAGCGGTCGTGGGGGGTCATATTCGTTACTATGGCGTGCCCACGAACAGCGCTGCATTACGGGCTTTTCGCCACGAGGTCAGCCGATACTGGCATCGCGTGATGTGTCGGCGAAGCCAGCTTGGCAAGGTGACGTGGACCCGAATGCAACGTCTGATCGACCGCTGGTTGCCTCCGGCCCGAATCTGCCATCCCTACCCTTCTTGCCGCGTGCGCGTTACTACCTGAGGCAAGAGCCGGATGAGGCAATTCTTCAAGTCCGGATCTGTGCGGGGGGTGCGGCGCAATCCGCATCCCTACCGCGACCAG